>Ga0307517_10003600_pt1 | contig 24068 bp, 25 predicted proteins | sample 23_EM_MG_FD_194515 | JGI IMG/M metagenome (GOLD analysis project Ga0307517, IMG submission 194515) | Populus trichocarpa ectomycorrhiza microbial communities from riparian zone in the Pacific Northwest, United States - 23_EM | ecosystem: Host-associated > Plants > Roots > Unclassified | place...
CCCCTTTTCTTCCATGCCCCTCCTCTCTTTCAAAAATCCTTCCTATCCTTCATTTTGTCTTTCGCTCCCTCTCACTACCCCGCCGCCTATACAACGTTCATCGTCTCTCTAGCTATCACCCCCCCCTCCCCCTCCATTCCCCCTTTGCCCATCCGCCTGAGAGCGTGCCTTAATCCTCCTACTTCCGCCTCACCATCGTCGAATACCCCCCCTTCCTTAATTTTCTACCCAGATACTTTCGTTTGTCGGTCATATTCCCTCAGAGAGTTGGTCAATGAAAGGACACTTCTTCACAAGTATACATTTATAATAACCCGGATTCAACAATACCAACCATAATTTTCAGAATACCGAGCGATTTCAACATCGATCCCGACTATCACAACATATTCGCGTTCACCGGATAATGCACGAAGTCATGACCGTCCCGACCACTGCAACCCAGTCGACTAAGAAGACTGTTAGTGTTCAAGAGAGAAAGTACAAGTGCGCTTACTGCTCAAGAGCATTTAGTAGGTCAGAACATAGAAGTAGACATGAGAGGTCACGTATGTATTCCCCCTATTTTTCCTCTGCAGGAATTTACTTGGCTCCCTTTTACTGACTTGAAAAATAGATACGAAAGAGCGGCCCTTTAAGTGCCTCAAATGCCGAAGCACCTTTGTAAGACGGGATCTCCTCCTCCGACACGATCGAACGGTCCATGCCAAAGATGGGGGTGTGCCCTTGCACAGTGAGGTTAAGAGGAGGTCTACGAAGAACTCGGCCTCGGCTGGCCCAGCAAAACCCTCTATAGCTATCGAACAGGCGACGATCGAGCAGTTGGAGGGTGATGGAGGCATGGTTGATTTGGAGACAGCTGCTGCGTTAATGACGGAATTACATCATGCCGCAGCGGCAGCTATTGTGGATCATGAACAGGAAATGCTGTTGCAAGAAAAGTCCAGACGCTCGATGTCCTCGAATCCTGAGTCTGTATTCGATCCCAGTGTGTCTTACGCGTCTGGCGCGATTCCTGTACAAAACATGTCCACTTGGGACCCGCCAACGCCATCTTCTACAGCAGGCCCTGAACCACCCAGAAGCCACTACATGTCCCACTCACAGTCCTCGCAGGACTCTTATGTGTCCTGGAGTTCAAACAGTTTGCAGATACCTTCATCGGCCAGTAGCGTCATGGAGCGGTCACTTTCAGCTGATCCCGGACATAGCACGACTGTGACCCCAACATCATACGCCTCGCCTCACCCATTGTTCACTGGCCCCTCTTCCCCTGCAAACCATAGTGGGTCGAGTGCTTCGCAAGCAGCCCCTCCGCCAGCCCCGCCATCAGTAGATAGCGATCATGAACGCAATATGGTTCTAGATAACATTCGTGACATCGATGCTGAGCGAGCTGTTCTAGACAAATTCCGCTTGCCTAGTAGAAGTGGTTTGAATAGATACCTTGCTGCGTACTTTAATCTTTTTCACCACCATCTTCCGTTTCTGCATACAGGATCATTTAGCCCCTCCACGTTAGCCCCACCTTTGTTGTTGGCTGTGTTGTCCATCGGAGCATTGTATACCTTTGAAAAGGAGCAAGCGTAAGTCCACCTGTCATCTCTGCCCTCTATTATCATCACCATCACCATCACCACGAGCCCAATTGGAAATCTAACTAACTCTGCTTTATTTATAGTTACACTCTCCACATGTCTTCTAAGGTTCTTGTGAATAATTTCATTGCTCGCCACCATGAATTCAACTCGCGTAATTGCCCGTTATGGACCACTCAGACTCTGTTGCTCAATATGGTCTTTGCCAGTTGGAGCGGCGATCCAAAGGGTTTGGATTGGGCTTGCTCCATTAGGGATTTACTCGCTAATGTAAGACATCCTTCGACTGTTGGCTTAAAGCAAGTTTGCTAATATGAACTCGCAGGTCGTTGCTGGTGGCAGATACGAACTGCAAGTCAGAATGGACCAGCGTGGGGATGAGATGCCTACTCGTGAGGAATGGATCTTTGAAGAGGGCAGCAAGCGAACATATTACGCCATCTACGTCTTCTTTGGTCTCTTGACCTTGACATACAACCATATACCAGCCATCGCCTGCCACGAATTCGACACACTTTCTCTCCCGTGTTCCGAGACTCTGTGGAATCTCGATGGCTCCGATGATCAGATCTGGAGAGAGCACTTGTCCAATGCTTCCATGCCCACCTTCAAGGAGGCACACACCCGCCTTATCAATGGTGACATTCCTCAATACAGTGTATTCGCGGCCCGTGTCATCATCAATGCTCTGTTCCTTGACGTGTTGGGGCTCAAACGCAATGCCGAGATCGTTGAGAGTGTTGCCTCCGACTATCGCGAGAAACTCAGTGTCGCGCTAGAAACCTGGCACAGAGCCTTGGAGTACTGCACACCGGAGACGATGATTGTTTCGCTTACAGCCCCCCAAAAAGGGCACCCCTTGGTGTTCAACAGCATGGCTATGTACCGTTGCACCATGGCAAGACTTGAGGTGGATCTTGTTTCTGTCCAAGAGACTCTTCGCTACCACATTCCTGAAGATGTCGCCTCTGCCATGACAACCGCATCTGGGTTAATTCCTCGATCGGAAGCTATGACAAAGGTTATTCAACAGTGCTTTGAATGTTTTCAAATCCCCGCGTTGATGGGAATCCGCTGGGTTGCGAGAACTTCTGCACTGAACTGGAGTGTAGAGCATCCGCTCTGCGGCTTTGAGCTGATGTTGATTCTCAGTCTCTGGCTGTACCGGCTTGAAGAGGAGGCGGAAACAAACCCGCCTACCGAAGAGGAAGAGGCTATGTTGACCAAAGTCCGAAATCTTTTTGATGACGACTCCGTGGAGTTGTATGGGTCCCGACTCAGCACTGCAGTCGCTATGGTCTGGGGAGGCATGATTGACGAAGTTGTTGTTTGGGGGTGAGTGATATCCTATTTCCAATCTTGGTACCAGTATCCGAGCAGAAATGTTAACATGTGTCCTCGGTAGAATCACGAAACTACTCGGCGAATCATTTAAATTGCACTCGCATACTCTTGCGCTCAGTGACGATATCGGAATGACTTCGTCCTCATCACCGTCCCCATCTGCCACACCCGAGGCAGATGATTTGGACAGCGAGATGGAGTAAACCCGCTCACTTCTTTCGAGAGGAAGAAGAAAAATTAAACAACGAAACCATGCGGATGATTTATCACCTTTATTTATGACCGTTACGAAATCTTTTTCTTTATATCCTTTATTTTCTTTCTCCCTTATTATTTTATCGATATTTCGTTTCTAGTACTTTTTTGCTCTCCCCAAATTACTTTATTGACCCTTCCGCCATTCTTCCCCTCCCTATTACAAAAAAATATTTCCTGTTATCTTTTTTTATTTTTCCTTCAAAAAAACCATACTCGGCTCCTGTGAATAATTTGTGTTCTGCGTTTGTTTTTTGTTTTCATCCCACATCTCAGTTAAATGGCGTCTCCGGCTCGGCTCTATCTGTCTATGGTTTTCAGCATGGATTGAGCGTTTAGTTTAATAACCTTTCCTTCTTTTAAGTTATATCGGTTGGTTTTTTGAACAAAAAGGGTTATTTAGTTTTATTTCTTGCTTGCTCACCTTACACTTTTAACAACAACGAATAGGGCTTTTTATTATATCCAACTATTTATTTGTTTATCGTTTTGTTCTTTGAATTTTGCTTTGAGTTTTTTACACGCGAAAGATCGGTTGGGGGGTTTAGTTTATCTGTTTATGCTTATGTTTATTTTAGTTATTCCCGGAAATTTGCTCGTTTGATTTTGACTTTACCTTACTATCGGATTCCGTATTCTGACAGGACGGAGTGGGAACTTTTTTCTTTATATTTATTTTTATTATCATCTGTCTTTTATATATATATCATCACTGTTTTTGTTCTTCCCTTCATACCACTCTTTTTTCGCTCCGCTCTTGATTTCCACATCAAAAAGGGAAGAACATTCGCCAAAACAAAACAAAAAAATTCTGGAAACTCTGGAAAGTTTCAGCTCTATGATGCGCTGCTTCATGAGGAGGGAGGTGGTTATTTTGGAATAATTTATTTTTTAATTCTTGAAAAAACCATTGCAAAAACGGAAGCTTGAAAACCTAAAAAAGAGACGCCGACCATTGTCTGCCTTTTGTGTTCAAACGCCCCACGCAAGCGAGCGATGGACGAGTAAAAAACCATCTCTCCCCTCTCCCCCTCTCCTTCCAACCCCACATCGTCACCCGCCCCAGTTTCACCATCACGAAATGATGAGTTGTGCATTTTACCGCTGCCCATTCATATCCTCCCATATATTTTTATTCCTCACCTTCCTCGGTTCATTCATTCATTCGCATATGCCCGCCGCATCAGATGTATGGGAAAAGAAGTGGTTGTGTGTGGTCACGAATGCGTACCAAGTACAGTAAAGTGCAGTGCACTCTGCAGACTTATGCTACTTATTACATCTATCTACTCGACTTGCGTCTCCGGGTTCCTCGCGATGTGATGTGATGTGATACCCACTGTAAATGCCTGGTTCGTCCCGTAAGAGTACTTGGCGTATTTTCGTTGATGTGGGTATGTATTGTAAGGTGAGTTTGCCGAGGATCGTGCATGCGACTGGGAAGGGGAGAGGTGGAAAGAAAAAAGGAAAAAAGGGAAAAAAAAGGGAGGGATTGCGGGGGATGATGATGGAGGTTAGTGCGAGTATGTAGACTACCAGTAGACTAGACTACGGTTTGGTGGATGAATGAATGAATGGAGGAGGGGCTTTGTTGCTTTCTTGCTTTATTTAGGTTGTATGGCGGGGTTGATTGTCGTGTGGTGTGGTGATCTCGTGATGAGGAAGAGGGGGAGGGGAGGAGGGGAGAGGGAAGGATCGGGGGGGGTAGACTGCGGTAGACTAGAGACTAGACTATGAGTTAAGTAAGTCTGGACTTTTGTCTGTTTGGTTGGGTTGGGTTGGCTGGAACTATGAAGCGGAGCGCCTTGGGGTTGGTTTTGTAAATGGAGGGATTATATCGTGGGAGGTATGGCACCGTATCGTATGATAGGACGTGATACTGTGGTAGTATAACAGCCGGGAATAGCATTACTCGATACAAACAGCGGGGGGGAAGAGGAGGAGGAGGGGGAGGGGGAGGGGAAAAGGGAGGGGGAAAGGGAGGGGGAAAGGGAGGGGGAAAGGGAGGGAGGGGGAAGAGAGAGAAAGTTACTTGGGGTTTTTTTTACCATAGTCTACACACGAACTAAGGGAAACAAACAAACAAACAAACAAGCCCGTGAATCAATGTTTGTCTGGACCGGAGTAGTCTAGATAATATGGTGCTCCCACCCCACATTCGCTATCGCAACTTACTTGCCCCACTACAATAACCGGTATTTTACAACTCTACTTTAATCAACCCTTCCTTTTTCATCACACCCTCTCCTCCTCCTCCTCCTCCCCCGCTCCCTCCCGCCGATCTTGAGGACGCTCATGCTCACAGGAACTGTACGAGTACATATCGTACCTGGTGTCATGTCTAAAAATCCCACCTGCTAAAAAACCGTTGAAATGAAGAATCGCATCCAAATTTACCACCACTTCTTGGCAGGGAGGGAGGGAGGAGGGAGGGATTCCCGGTACTTGTACTCTTGCACACTATTCTGAGGGTGTGCGGTTATCGCCCGGCACGTGACTTTCTGTGTCTGGGTTATATTGATAAAAGTTGTGTTATATTATGACGACGGACCATTACCAGTTACTTATGATGCCTGTATTCGCGGCGGCGGCGGCGGCGCGGAGGGGATGTGCTGTGCTGTGCTGTGCTGCATTCTACATGTAACTATCATACGGCACCTTCTGCTACCTGTTTGTTCGCTCGTTACTGGAGTACTGGTATCATCTTTTGGGACTTTGGAGGTATCCAGAGGTGGGGGGGACTTTACTGGTATCGTATGTATTATATAATTGGCTTATTGCGATCTGTATGTTGGTGCGCTAACTCGCCGGTTCCAAAGGCATTCATCATATTATTATATACCTAGCGCTGGGGATAGATGTTATTTGAGGGGGTTTATTTCAAATTTTTTCCCCATCATAACTAGTCGATATTTGGTGTTAGCAATACGAAGAGTTAGCTAATCTCGACTCTGTTTGATGACCTGGGAATGAGAAATATATATATATATATGTACAGTCAGGGGAAGTCTCGGCTACGCTTCGGGAACTCGTGCCAGTCTAGATACTGGTGTGTGTTTACTAGCTGGCTGAGCGGTCGAAGTGAGCGAGAGCCAATCACATCGCATCGCACCTCTCGTGCGCTCAATGGAAAAGAGTCTAATGTTATATCGCAAGTTACGGGTTACCGCTGGCACCAATCACTTCCCCTCCTCCATCCCTCCCATTTATCAAGCTACTTACCGGCATTACCACTGGTATTGTCACTCGGATGCTTGAGTAATAAAAGTCCAAAAAGTCTCCTCCCTCCCCTTCCTCGTTCCCCCACCCCGGGCGGCAAATAAGGTCGAATCTGATCGAATCGAATCGAATCAAATCAAACCCAAGGAAAAATGAGAAATAACACACATCATATTTACCGGTATTCGAGAATTCCAAGCACCCCGCCTTTCCTCCCCTCCCCTCGAACCGTCTGATTGATTGCCGGATTGTAAGATACGGTACCGCAGTGCACCACGTCACAAAACCACTGAGGAGAGGGAAAGGAGTGCAAATGGGGTGGGGAAGAAGGGAGGGAGGGAGGAAGGAAGGAAGGAAACCCCGGTTTTGCTTCCGTTAGCTGGAAAATTTTTCCGGGAATCGCGCAATGCTGTGTGTATGGATATATGTATGCAACCCCGCGCGTAACGCCCCGCTTTTTTTTAAAAAAAAAAAAGGTTTAGAAGAAAAAAGAAAAAGCAAATAAGTAAACGAGTCAAGGAGCAAACGAGTAAAAGCCTCAGGGTACGATGACGATATAATACGAGGGAGAAAAAAGGAGGTGAATGAATGGATGAATGGAATTACCATCAACGTATCGCAATAATTTTTTCCCTCAAAAACGGTCTTGGAGGGTGGGGGGAGTTGGTAAGAAGCAAAAAGGAGGGAATACCCGTCCTACCCCCCCCCCCATGCCTTAAATGGGTGAATAATCATTGACTGACAAAAGTAAAAAAGAGGGAAGAGCGTAACGGTGGTGTAGTATAAAGGTTTCCGAATGAAGGGGTTGGGCGAAGAGAGCCAACCGCTTGTCTTAGGGACCGACTAGAAAGAAAGAAAAGGGACCCGGAGATCTTTACTAGATTTGGTTAAAACGGGGGGGGGGGCGATTTATATGCTCAAGGGGAGGATTTTTTCCCTTCTCTTTCAAGCTTCGCTCGGATCCGTCGAATGGTTTTGGAGTGATGGCTATGCATGGATGATAGGTGGTGGGGGGAGTATATCATAACATCTCACTCGTTCCAGTGGGGTGTTTTTTCTTTCCCTCTGCCCCACCACACTCACCGTGGCTGACTGGCTGACTGGCTGACTGGCTGAACAGGGGACTGGGGGGGGTGTTACAACCGGTCGGTTTGTAGGTAAGGAGGCACGCGGGTAGGGAGTAGCATAGTGGAGTTCGAAACGTGCCCGTGTTCGTTGGTTGTTCTGGAATAGGGGCCTTAGCCACTGTGCCACAAGAGTGATATTTGATATCGCATCGTGGGCGACGGCATTGTGCTTTACGTACAAGTGCTGCTGTACCGGATCTGTGCGCTCGGTCCAGGATTGCGGTGAGCGATGGGGGTGGGTGGTTATACGGGATGAGCTGCGCGGTGGCAAGCGGAGCGGGGCCGAGCCGGGCTGATGCGATGGGATGCATGGGGCAAGGTTGTGTGATGTTCATCGATCGGAACACGTTTGGTCGAGATCGGGATGGTGAGGGATGATGTTTTTGGTTGTGATTGTGATTCTAAATCTACCGGACCGAGCGGTACTGGTATGATATCTCATAATTTTTTCGGTGAATTTGTAGAGGAAGCGGTGGAGAGTTTTATTCGGCGGGTGGGGCAAGTGGCTTGGATTGGGTTCAACTGTGGCTTCAGTTTACACCACAGGGCCGTTGCTCGTAACCTGCCCTCGAAATTCAAAAAAAAAATGCTTAAATCTTCATGCCGCGCGGCGGCGGCGGCGGCGGAGTTCATAACGCCCAAAAAGTGGAGATTGTATTTTTAGGGGTGTTTTTGGAGGAGGGGTTTGGGTAACTTGAGGAAGAGAGTGGGGGTGGATCTTGGGTGAGAATTGATAGAGGTGGGATATCCTGCTGGGGTAACTTGTGTATGATATCACCGCTGTGGGGCGCGATGGGGTGATTGCCCTACCGACTGTTCTGAACGAGCCGGCGGGCTTTCTTGTGGTGGCCGACAGGACGAGATGGTTGGCCGGAATGGTAGTCGTGCCCCGATGTTTATAAAGGACCAAGCATGGCTTGAAGGAAAGCCCTTTCACCACTGATGGCTGTGCTCTGACCAGTTTGGTTTATTTGTACTCCAGCAACCTGCCATATGTACTGTATTATTGAAAATCTGGGGTCTTGTTTTTTTTTCAGGCCATGCCGGGGTTGAGTGATTCTTGTTTAGATGTATGATAAGTATGGTGAGAAAGGAAGTGTTGCTAGGGAGATCAAATGGTAGAAGGAAAAATCAGGGAGAAAGAAAAGGGTTGTGAAATAAAGTATAACTTTCGAGGTTTTACTTGAGATCTGAGGTGTTAGTATTTGCTCTTACAAGTACTCTAGCATATCATACTAGTATTATTTGTTGTAATATTTTTGCTTACTAAGATATTATATCATAGTTCGAGAAGTTCGACTGGCCAGCAGTTTAGAGTGTCTCGATATATGAGATCTGCCAACTTAGAGCAGGAGGATCCGATTTAGTACTTGATAAGTCACTTTCACTACTTGAACAGCCTGTATTTCCAACCTCTGGGTCGGAGGTGGGGGAATGACTAATATTGGGCTCGGGTATGAGGGTGGACGGTAGTGGAACTATGGTTTGCGATTCTTCCATGACTGAAGAGCCAAGAGGCCTTATGGAGGATGGAGTATTTGAGAATTGATATAACTTGAAGGAGGAGGACGGAGAGTGGGGTAGAGATTATGCTCATGGGTATTATAAATAGTGCTTTCATGGTATAGTGCGACTTCAAACTACCTACAATTACGGCAAATTTATGTTAACCCTTCTCTTACCGATCAGTATCGTGAACGGGTTTTCTTGCTTCTATTCCTGCTTTGCTGTCTGGGCACGAGTACGAGTTACTTGAGTACACCATAGTTGTATCTTTCAGAGCCACTGGCACTTGGGGTATCATGATAATACTCTCTGATGTCTCCCACGCTCTTCTTTTTTCGAATCGTCTTTGCTCTTTACTGACCTCACCTTACAATCTGGCTGATCATTTTTTCCGATTTTTCCATCCCTACCTGAGTACAACCACCACCAACGAATGATCAACTCGAACCAGGCCCCTCGGGAGATCTACCGCACTACAGCAGCTAATCAGAACTGGACCAATGCCGCATCCCCTCCATCTATTATTCTACTAAGACCATATCACCCTCCCCAGATCTACCAAACACACCCAGACTCTTATCGAAATTCCCTACACCCCACCGCACCACAAGCTTGCGGGACGCTGGCTCGTACCGTCAGGAGCAGCCTGCAGTCATCCGGAGTCATCCTATCGCCTCTGCATATTCGAAACAAACCCATACCTCATGCAAAGTCTACAGGTGGACCGTGCCCTACTACCGGTATACTCCTGGTTTGTATACGCGGTGTGACACTGAGAAGGGTAAATGATCAGCAGATAAAGTCTCCGGGATGAAACCCATCGTGTGGTAACCTGATGTCTAGCCCCTGTTCATTCGGAAGATGTTAACATCATAATATTATATTACTATAATATGGTATCTCGCTCTTTGTGAAAGGTAAATTTGGGGTTTGCTCACAACTTGTCTGTGCTTTGACAGTGCGGAGGGCGGGTTTGCCAGGACACCCTTTGTGCAATATTAGAATATCATCGGAAGGGCCAGGAACAGCAACATGTATCAGTGGTGAATAATGAGCGGCTTCTAGACGTAAGACCAATCAAAGTCTTCACTGATTGGAAGTCTGAGACTAACACTCAAATAGCCCGGGCATCATCGGTAGCCATCAAGAGCTTGAGAAGACCACCAACCGTTATCATGATATACACGTATGTACAATTCTGGGGCTCAGGAAATCATTCTAGAGATAGAGAAAGCACGCGGAGAGGCTGGGAGGAAGAGAAGGAATGGATGGAGAATACTCACCCCTTGAGAAAGTTGTTCGTATATGGTTTCTCTCTCCTCTCAAATGCTTCTTTCGGCTCTCTATGTCTTTTCAAGCCTGGCACCAGTTTGGACCAAAGGTGCTCTATTATTCCCTTTGCTTTTCCCGCGTGGTGTCTTCGGCGGTCTTCGTTTTTCTTAATTCCTTATTGAGGGATCCCGGTGGTAATAGCTAGACTGAAATGAACCACTTCACTATATAGCCGGGCTACATCTTCCTTATTACTCAATTGGATAATTGTTCTCTCAATCAACGATCTTGGCTGTTAGCGATTACCAATTTTCTATTGAAACGATCGCGTATTACTACAAAAGTACCTCTCCAATAATCCGAGTGATAGCTAATGACCGTAAGGGTCAATATAGTTGTTTCTGCATCAGTAACCGACTATCTGACCATGTGCCTAAAATAAGTCTATCCCCTCATCTCATGTTGGTAATCGATTTCTGCCAGTTTTTGCCTTGGCTTTATCAAAGGCATGAATGTTCATGTGGGCGAAAAAAGTACTAGAAGCTGAGGTTTCCACCACATTACGAAGTCGACAATTTCCCTGCAATCCCTGTGATCCTGAAGGTTTGTGGCTATGCTGTTGGCTCAGTCAATCGAAATAGGTTATTCATGGGACGGGGCGTCGGGGGAGGGAACACCACGTTAGTCCCGAGCGGGACATGAATGAAGAGCCAGTAGACAAGAGTAGTGTGCTCTTAATCTTGAGACAACGGTCACTATCCCTCCACCCGTGGCTCCCCCCCCCCTCTCTCTAGCCTATATCTGCTTGACATTTTCACGTATTATTTCCCTCTATTGGAAAATATTGACCAAGAGCCTGTTCCGAAACCTCCCTTGAGTCTCGAGTGGGCTGAGGGGGTTTGGGAAGAGGGGCTTAGCTCTTGCCTGCTTTGATTTATTCTTAAGGTTCGAAAATAGCACTCCCGTCTATTTGCCGCGGATCAATTAATGCCTAGCCCGTAATGCCCACGCCGTATTCCTCTCCCCGAACGATTGGGTTGCATGGACTCCTTGTATCGTAGTTCTGAGTCCTTGCGGGAGGAGGGTGATTCTGCATTTTTGGAGGGCATAGGGCGAAGACTGTTGCTCCGAACGCGGGAAGAGTTTGGGAGTGATGTGGGTTACTTGTAATGAGGGTTTGTTGCTGTTTTGATGGAATTTCTTGGAGCTGAGGTAGATTTCACGCCTGGCTTTTTTAGGCGAGTGAGTTTAAGTGAACTAGGTATTGTAGAGTTCATTTTCATTTACTATTGTTCTTGGAGTTGGCGGGGAAAACAAGTGAATGATGTATCATACTGCTGTTGAGGGGGGAGGGCTGAGTCCCATGAGCAACAGATAGGTGAAGAGAGTTCATTGACCAAGGCTTCTTACTGACTACTATAGCTGTACCAAAACCGCTGGAGCAAGATGGCTATGGTACGGGGATAGCGAGGGTATGAGTTTATGATCCACTAGATACAAGTAATGTGATATAGAGCAATGAGTGGACTAACAAAACCCACTTCGGCAAAGAGAGAGAGAGAGAGAGAGAGAAAATGCTTTGAAACCCCCAAACTCCCAAAACTATGCACATGGAGAAGTAACAATTCAACGCCCGCACAAAACCCGATTAAATAACGCATTGGGGGCGGCAATACCCCAGGTGATTACGAGACTGAAAGAACTTGTCTAACACGAACGATCCTATCCACAGCACTCTCCAGTACACCTAGTCGCTTCTTGACCTCCTCGTCCCGGCCTTCGAGTATTCGCACTCGCTCTTCTAGTCTGCTCCTTTCCCGCCGCTCCTCGGCCACCATCTCGTTCGCGCTTTGGAACAAGCTGGCACTTAATTCCTCGAGTTCTCCCGTGACCTGCTCCAGGCGTTCCTCAGCCTTGGCCCTAGCCTTCCGTTCCTTTTCCAGAAGGGCCTCCAGGGAATTACTATCGGGTGGCGGACTAGGTGGGGGGCCACCCCTCCCGCGGGAGGAAGCAGTGAGGAAGGCGGATATTCTATTTGTCGCCGAGGTGATTCCGGAAGGGGCATTTGACGTCAGGGAGGATGAAGAAGAGGAGGAACTGGATGGCGGAGTGGGTTTTCTTAAAGCTTTTAACCCGTCTTCGTAATCGGCCAGCTTGTCCACTATTTTGGGTATGCGTTAGTTTGTCTGTGTGAATAAATAGGCTTATGGAAAGAGGGATAAAAAAAAAGGCTTGCCTGCGTTTGTAGCCTTTTCGCTAAGTATGCGGACTTGGGCTTCTAGCTCTGTGATTCGACGTTGTGCTTCACCGGAGTGCAGTTCTGCTCCGCAGTTCTGACATTTAGTCGTATTTGCGGTGGAAGGAGGCGAAAGTGTTACTGCTGGAGACATCTCGCTGCCCTTGTTGTGGTTGTAGTGCATCAGGTCGCTCAGCTCATGATTTGGAGGGGGGTTGAGCTTCCCCAGAACTTAAAGTAGAGGGGGCTGGTGTAAGTGAAAATGCTCGGTGTGACTTTCGTGGAAGCTTAATACGGTATTTTAGGAGGGTGGCTCGTTCTCAGCCTTTAACTCAGCCGGGTAGTGTCGAGAATAGAAGGGGTTGAGTTTGGGGTTTTCGTGGTGGAGGGTTGGAATTCGGATTTCAAGGTGGTGGTGTCCGAAGGTTATTGACTGGTGGAGTTAGACGATGGTTGGTAGGAGCTGGGCTATTAATGGCCCCTGCTGAAACATGTGAGAGATCTGCTTACGGCGAGTGCTTGTATGGTGTGGGTGGGGGAGGGGTGATGGGGTGAGAGATGAGCGGAGGGATGAGGAGGGAAGGAGAGAAAATGAAGCATTAAGGGATAGTGAGCCACCCTGGTTGTCTAGGGGTGAACCCCGGAATTCTTGGCGATTTTTCTTTAAATTCTTCTTGGTAAACACCTTTTATCGATGCTGAAGTCAAAGTATGGCAAATAGACTATGGTACTGGTGCTCACGTTTGTTTAATGAATGTTCCTTATACTTGCGGCTGACGATAGGAATTTACTCTCATGGTAAAGAGTTGAGCTTGGGGCGGAATCTGGATCCTTTCTCAACGGCCCCACCGACACCACAGTAAATCCAACTAATCTACACAGCCACCGCAGAATCAGTTATCGATACCGATAACATCGTTTCGAGTTCTAATTATGCACCTTACAAAGGCAGTGCCCTGGGTGGTGTCACGGGGGCACGAAAAGAAAAAATTGCCCCAAGTTGATAACAAAGGCTGGATCCCGAATTAGAAAGATGCACTTCGTATCAGTTTTACATCGATTTTATCAATTTTTTTACGCCGTGAACGAATGAGAGTCCGCCCACAGTTAGTCATGATAGATTCTACCCGCTCATAGCAAAACCTGGGAAAACCCTGATGATAAGAAATAAAGAAGGATAAGAGATACACAAAAGAGGAGAAGGGTGATAAAAATGTAATAAGATGTAAGAATCATTGGGGTTTCCTATAGTCGAAGCTCATAAAGCGCCGCCTTCTACAACCTTGCTATTTGTCTTGGTAGGGATTCTCCTCATCTATTGCTGAGCGCATTGCCGATTGCTATCCTCGTCATCGTCATCATCTTCATCGACCCAAGCTCCCCCTCCAGCTTCATCCGAGTTACCAAACTATTCGATCTTTCGTTAGTAAGCTTGTTTTATGCATATTATTGGAGACTCACATCGTCGATATCACCCTCTGGATCAAATGTCACGTCATCCACTTGCTCTGCTTGAACTTCCTCACCAGCCCATTCAGGTAGGAGTTTTCTGATACCATTGACATCTGGGACCCAACCATCTATAGGAAACTCGATGTCAACGATAAGAAAGAGGTCCCCTTTGCCATCTCCCTTCTTGAGAGGCATCCCTTCCGATTCAACTTTGAGAACTTGGCCGGGCCTAAGAATCTTTCCCTTAGGATGAGTGATCTGAATTCCTCTTCCGTCAAGATGTTTGAGAACGACTCGAGAAAATCCGGTCAAAGCCTCAGCCAAGGAAACACGTAATGGTGCCGTGAGGTCAGCCCCAGCACGTGAGAATACCTCATGATCTTTCTCCTCCAAGAGGAATATGATGTCACCAGTTTCGTGGTCAGGGGCTTCATCTGCTTCGCCCTGTAGAACGATCTTGTCGCCTTCCTTAGATCCACGAGGAATATATACCTCCAGAACTTTCTTCTCTTCAACCACGCAATTCCCTTTGCATTTCTTGCAGCGATCCTTTTCTCGAAAAACGTCTCCGCTCCCTTTGCATGACACACAAATTACATTTTCTTGGGTGACGATGCCACGGCCGACTTGTCGAAGATTCTGATTCCAACCGCGACCAGAACAAGTTGCGCATTTTTTGGCCTTAGCTTTGTCTTTCCCGCCAGATCTAAACGCGAACGGTTAATGGGAATTTCTGTGTAGCAACTGGGAACGAACCTACCCTTTGCAGAGAGAGCACAGAATATTTCTGGTGCTGGCTAGCTTAACGGTCTTGCCTTTGTATAGTTCCTCCAAACTCACTTCGTACTGTTGTACAACGTCTTTGCCTTTTTGTTTTCTTCCACCTGCCCCCCTAGGCATTGGACCCATACCGGGGAAACCACCCATTCCGCTCATTCCGAACATGTGACTCAGCATTTCCTCAAGATCAACATCCCCCATACCTCCACCGGCATTAAAATCTGTCATTCCAAAGCGGTCATAACGAGCGCGTTTTTCGTCTATAATAGAATAAGACGTGGACAATCAGGAGGAGGCTGCTGGGAACAAACCATCAGATAGAATCTCGTAAGCTTGGGAAACATTCTTGAAGCGATTTTCGGCCTCTTCCCTCTCGTGTTCCGGGACTTTGTCGGGGTGGGATGAGAGAGCGGCCTGTGGGGGTGGAAAAAGCTCAGTCAGCACTCTGGAATTTGGGGCCTCGAAGCGGTGCTTGTACCGTATGGGTCTAAATATGCGATGGGGGGGGAGGAGACAGAACTTTATGATAAGCCTTCTTGATTTCAACTTTTGTGGCACCCGGTTCTATTCCGAGGATCTCGTACAGATCTATAGATTCCGCTTCAGTTGAACCGTTCACTAGTATTGTTGGACTATATGTTAGGAGTGTCTCGGACTTAATGCTTGAGGGGGTGATATACTTGTACTTTTGGTGAATAATTAGGAAGGAATTAGAGAGGAAAAAATTATTCGAAAAGGAGAAAACAGCTGCCGAGGTTGTGTGCACGCTGCGGTGTTGGAGATCGCAGTCGGAAGATTGAATAAAGTGAGGGTGGTGGATGGGGTATGGTAAATGATTGTGCTGGAAATTTTTAGCAGTAAGATGTTGCAGCAAGTGTTATCCCAACAAGAGATAGAAAGGACGCGGCTCTCCTAAATGGCATGCGGTTGATGCCTGCCAATGAAATTCACTGCAGTGACCCTGGTGGTAAAAATTCTTGGCACAGAAACTGCAGTCGATTGATAAGATGATCTGATATGATAACTAAACCCTTGAAGCTCGATTTTTGAAAAAGATAATTGTCGGTGCTTCTTTGTTCCCGCATCCATACATTTCATTGATCACATACTCCCCTGACGTTCCAATGGCCTTCATATTTTCTAGGGCAGTATGCAATTCCCCACGCCCCTTGTGGCTTTGTCGGCGATGCGTTTCTGCTTCTTCGAAGTTTTCGTGTTCAGCGATTCATGGATCCTCTGTCATTGCTCCGGCACGCACGAGATTTGCTCCGTCCCCTACCGGTTATTTACATCTGGGTAGCTTAAGAACTGCTCTGTTTAATTATTTGCTTGCTAAGAAGACTGGTGGTCAGTTCTTATTGCGGATTGAGGATACTGACAAGGTTAGTCTGGTTATCTGCGTTACATATGGTTTGGTTCGTTTCAGTGGCTAAGGCTGGGGAAAGAAAAGAACTGTGGAGGGAGCTGAAGAAGGCATTTTTGATACATTAAGGTGGGCTGGATTGCAATGGGATGAAGGTATACGATATCACAATGGATTGATTAAGACTACTTAGACTAATGGGATATAGGGCCACTGGCCGGAGGAGAATTCGGCCCCTATCGGCAGGTTGTCTCCCATTTCGCTACTTCCAAGCTTGCATTGATACCTTGTCTCATAGTCAGAGCGCACGGAACTTCACAGAAAGCATGTTGATATTTTACTCCGTGTAATTCTCTCTGGCTTGCCCGAGTGACTACAGCCCGGGCTAACGTTGTCGTAGGAGGGCCATGCCTATCGATGCTACTGCACTCCCCAGCGGCTGGAGGCCCTAGCTTTGACCCGAAAGCACACTGGGCAATCGACGGATTACGATCGCCGTTGCCTAAATTCTCCGCCTACAACCTCAATCACAGAACCACACGTAGTCCGTCTCAAGGCCCCTGTTCAATATCCACCTTACCATGATCTGGTCTACGGCACCGTAACCTCAGGGGCTCGGAGCCATGACCACTCAATCGGAGCCTTTGAGGATCCGATCCTATTAAAGTCTGATGGTATGCCAACGTATCACCTCGCAAATGTAGTGGACGATCACTTCATGAATATAACGCATGTTGTAAGAGCTACGGAGTGGATGCCATCTACGCCTAAACATGTACATTTATACAATTGCTTTGGTTGGGTGCCACCAAAGTTCGTACATGTGGGGCTGCTACAAGACATACGGGGGAGAAAGTTGAGTAAGAGAACTGGAGATGTATTTGTTTCTGAGTTCCGGGAAAAGGGGTATCTACCAGAGGCTCTTAATAATTTCGTTGCCTTAATGGGTTGGAGCCATGCCGGCGAGAGCGATGTTCTAGATATGCAGAGGCTAGTAGAGCGATTCAGCATCGACGGATTAACAACGGGTAATACCAAGGTTGAATTTGGAAAACTCGACTTTTTACAAAAGCAATATGCTAGGAATCGGGTGATGGAAGGTCCCGGCGGTGAGGAAATCCTGGACACAGTAGAACCCCAAGTGCGCAAGAAATTTGGAGAAAAGTACTCGCCCTATTCACAAAAACTTCAACATTCGCTTTTCGCCAGAGCTAACAGTGCGGTAGCCTAGAAGACGGCACCCCAATAACGAGGGGATACGTACAATCCATCCTTCAAATCAACATCCAAAATTACCTCACCCCCTCAGAATTCACAGAAATATCCTCATATTTCTTTCAAGTGCCCTCACTTGACGGAAAACCCGCCGTAAAATCAATCAGGCAAATAAAGGTCCTCCTCGAAACCACTCCCGTACCTGCCTCCGCAAGGTCCATTTTAGCAGACACAATGTCCCAGCTAGAGCAAGCGGAATGGACAAAAGAGGGGCTGGAATTTGCTGTAGATGGGCGGGATGACAAGACCGCCTCTAATGCCTGGAGAACTAGAATGAAGGTCATCAGGCTAGGACTTTCGGGTGGTGCTAATGGCCCCGCAATCGTTGCAACGATGCTGGCACTGGGGAAGGACAGGTGTGTGGAGCGGTTAAGGAGGGTTATTGCAAAGCTGGACGATGAAGGTGGAGCGGTGGGCTCGAAGAAACCGGAGGTAGATAGTGCCTAAAAACTGCCGCATTTTCTGCTAGAATCAAGTTTCTTGGTAATTGATCATAGAGTATCACTCGCAAAATTGCAATCCACCTGAGAGAACGCTGGGCCCCCGAGCAGGAGCTATTGTCTTTTGCGCTATGATGGTCCTTCGAACAAGGTAACTGATTTGATCGTGTGGTTAAGCCGTTGGCCATTGGTGCTATGCCGGGGACGATTGATGAGTTGTTCAATCCCACAGATTAAGGCCTACCACGGTCCCCTCCAACACAGAGGAGCCACATCTGACAGCGCAGTGTGGTACAGACGCTAGCGCCGACTAACCCAAAGCCAGCGCTCCCCCTATGATATTGTACCGTACCTAGCACTCCCTGAAAACGGTCATGGCCAACTTTCCTGTCAACCACAAGTGAAAAACCGGACTTCTTACCCCGCACTTGCCTCCGCTCTCATATATATTCCCCTCCCCCCCCAACAGGTCCAGCGTCCTCTCCCCATCGTCGCAAACACAAAGCACTTCACTCGCTTCGCCCGCGCGCTTCCCTTCAGACAAACCCAACCCAAAATCCAGGTACCAACCCAACCACCTACCACTAGAATCCGCACCAAGAATTCGTGCCTCGCGGACCCGTATGGCTCGATAGCGCTGTCACGTCAACTGGTCCGCCGAGGCACGAATTGTTGATGCGGGTTCTGATGGCGGTTGGTTGGAGTGGAGTAGTTTTAGGTTGAGTCAATGGAGGAGGAAGAAGAGTAAGAAGAAATAGATTCTAGGTAAGTTTCAGATCCTTATGGAGTTTTATTTAAATTAGGGAGAGGGTATGTGAAGCAAGTGCTGAATTCTGTGGGGAATGTAGAAGACTCGAATGCGAAGACGGGATACTGGGTAGGCATCAGGTGGGAGTGGATGCTTGTTCTGGAGAAGGGGGATTGGAGCCGAGGGACGAACGGGATGCAATGAGGGGTTGATGGGAATACTGGGTGATTTTCGTCTGGGTTTCATTTTTTTTTTTGCTTTTACTGGCTTCTGTATGGGTGATATATTGGATTGAGTGGGGACGTGCTCGGGATTTACAAATGGTGTTTGAAATTGGAGAGTTGTGCAGCGCGATCTATAGATGGTGGCAGAGAGTAGAAGATGATATGGTATATCAATGCTTTTCTCTGAATTTAAGAGCTGTTTGGGACGCTTTTACCTGATTGAACTTTCTCAGATGATGGTGTTGAAATGTGGGCGATAATTATTAATGTGATGAGCGTTGATGTTGGCCTACGGAGGATTTCCGTCCCTGCTAGAAATGAATATGGGAGCGGGGTTAAGAACAGGGCATTTGGCGGCAGCTCCTTCTGGGTATGTTAGAGAGCGCTTGTAGTGCCGCCTACAGTGCATCGGACTCAAGATGGAGCCAATCATTGGTACCAGACCCGCATGAAGCCCCATATGCCTGCAGTACCTAACGCTAACACACCGGGAGGCATTTTCTTCTTTCTCTCTTGGATCCTTGGATTTATTCCTAAATGTGGGAGAATCCCAGAAAGCGCCCTAAATTATGGCTAGGAAACCCGATCGACAGAAAAAACCTAAAACGCCCCCTTGCTCGGGGCGGGCCGGTACGAGCAGCAGCGTTATCGAAGCTGTCAGTCATGGCTACAGACGGAAAGAATTTACAATCTCAAATTGGATCCTCTCTTATCATAGAGGGAAAAACCTCCAACCTAAAGGGGAGATTCATGATATGCCCAGTAACAAAAGAAGAAAATCTTTTAGCCAGCTTCTCCGTTTTGTTCTTTCATAATTTTGAATTCGCTTCTATGTTGAGTAATTCTGGGCCCCCACCTAGCTTCGGACCAACCGGGAGATGCGGTGGTATCATACATGTGAGGCCATTGAACCATACACACGAGTGGGCGTCGTGGAGTGTGACCGGGAAATAATCAGAGCCCATTGTGAGGGGTCTCATTCTATTTATGCACCCAATTGGCGAGCTCCAAAGCCCACCGAGTGATGCTTTGTGCCCACCTTCAAGAACTGGTCTTCTTCCCCACAGACTGTTTTGAAGGGCCGGTAGGCGTTTTTGGTGTCCGGTCTTCAGTCTTCACTCTCCTCGTTAATAAGTGTGGCGCCGGGATTGGCCATATATCCTTTGGCCTATACACAAGCATTGAGTAGACGAACTCTTTATCGGAAACATAGGACGAGCGCGTGGAATATATACTCTGGGGTATCTGCAAAAGCCCAAGTAATATTGTCCTTTATCAGATCTCCCTCCTTGATTGACTTAGCCATGGCATTGATGTACACCCACGGTAATCAATTCTGGGATCGCCTTCGGGGGGGGAACTTCCCTCTTCGTAGCCCTTTCATAGGGGTAGGTGACGCCGTTCTGCTTGTTCTGCCAAACCGAGAGCCGAGATGAAGCCTAGAGGAGGGAGTAACACAGCATCACTGGCCCGGCGCTTGTCTCTTCAGTGTCATAGCAGAACTGCGATTTGAAGTCTGTTGTTTCGGCTGGTGCTGAGCGGATTCTGCATAGTATGTTATGCAGTGGTTCGATTCGAAGAAGTCTCTCGAGCCCTTCGACAGAGTCTCTTTTTTGAGCACAAATTCCTGAAGCTTGTCTCCTACGATCTCCTTTAGAAACTCCTGATAGTCACCTTTATGCCACTGGTCCGCGAGCCGGAGCGAGCAGATCGTGGGGTGCTTTTCCGCCGTAGCGGTTTCTGTCTCTAGTTCGCACGCACAACCATTCTAATGATAGCCCGGGGGAAATGAACTATCAGCCGTTTGATCGTACGGCTCTGCCTAATTCGCGTTAACAACTAATGCTATCTCCCCCTTCTGGCTCCTCCCTATAAACATTGCTCCTTAGCTTGCGTTATTAAGACGCTATCCCGGGCGGTATACTGCTCAACGAGACTGTCATCCTCTGGACTCTTTCTCCTGTTACTCTATCTCCCCGGTGCATGCACACTAATTTGCAATAGTGGGGGACAGCTCATATATCAGGCAGGTTTATCGTCAGCAGACTTTCCCCAGATTGCGCAATCCTTCGGGGACGGCCCAAGCCTGGTGTGTTAAGTCCGCTAATATCTCATATTTACCTAGGAATCTCTTTCGCCATTCTTGGAGGACCTGTGGGAGGCCTAGTGGGAGAGGGCTGGCATGGATTGGATGTAGGTTCCCAGGAGGGTTTGGCTGAAGGCCTGTAGAAGGATATTCCGCCCGGGCTAATGACCTTGCAAGGAAGCTTCTGGTGTATAAGGGGTTGCTATTGTTTCACCTTGTTGACCTTTGAAGGGATGGAGTTGTATAAAAGGATGCGTATGTTCTGAAGATTTAATGAGAAACGAAATTCCGAAGTGACCAAGTCGGTGTAACTGAAGTTTGAAGAGGATTTAAAAGAGAGTTAGATATCTCTTAGCTATACAATAGTTATCACTGATTCCTCAAATAATGTTTAACATATCGGGCTTGCACTGATACCATATATCTAGGAAGATAGAATGTCCTGCCTACCAACAAAGGTAAACAATATTGTCGGCTCTTGGGGTATTTGGCATAGGAAAGACTTTTAACCCATTCAAGCGAGTAGCATGTGTTGGAAACTATGGTTGAATGTAAACTCGTTTGCCTATTGCCGCGCCACCTTCTCCTCTCATCACAACTTCCTTTTCCGTTCCCGATACTTGTTCCGCTTCTTTCTTTGATAGAACAACGATAGAATACAACAACGATCTCTACTTCTAACAGCATGGCCTAATCCAACACATAGCTACCCATTACGGTACCCAGGCGTGCAAAAATCGACTCCGACAGCTTTAGAATTAATGTTGACACAAGCAGCCACGAGGCGCCACTCGTGACTACTGAGGATGTAAGAGCGCAAGTACGATTTCCAACAAAAGCTAACCAACTACGCCTACCTCACACCGCAAATCAACCCCCTGTTACCAAAAAAACCTCTTTCCCAGACCTGCATATCAGCAACAGAAATGCCGTGCTACGCCGGTATCCTAAGCTATCATAGTCTTATATTATGATACTTGTCGTGTTAGGCTACTCTTTAGCGCTCGTAAAGGCCAGTGGAAAAAGAATCAAGCATCATCGCTAATCACTCGATGCTCTATGCTCTGGCCTGTTATCTAGCCTGACCTGGAAATGAGGCCCGGTTCTTATGTAGTAAATGAGCTAATGGACCTAGACGACGAGAGGAAAAAGAGCTTGAAGAGAGAATTCGCCCATGGGCTTCCTTCTGGTGGAGGCTTCCCTCAAGGGCATGTCTCGATCTATGCTGGTGACTAAGTAGGTTGCTTGGGGGTTGGGATATGTGGGTTATGAAGGAAGATAGGGCGCAATGAGCGAGTTGTAGGATATGAAGGTGAAAAGTTCTTCAAAGAATACTAGAGAAACTATACTGGCGTTTGCGAGGGTAGCGCAATTGAGAGGGTGCTCTTTCAGGAGACCTCGGATATAATGGTAGTGTTACAAATTTTATAGACAAGTTTCCTTCATTCCTTTAGTCACTTCTAACTTACACTCCTGTACGTTGTTCCTCAAACTTCTATAGCATTCTCCGCATTCATGCCCGCTGTTCCCCAACTAGTTCCCTTTCCCAACATGAACTAAGTCATAAGTACAGAATCCCTACTTCAGCATCTTCCCTCATTGGATATCGTTCGATTACAGCCGTGTACCATCCATCCCCTCACTTTCCCTTGATCCTGCATCATTGCTGATGTGTGGTTACATCTTTATGCCCTCGATCATAGTGGTGGCAGCTTGCTGGCCTATGCTTGCCCTTGAATCAATACACATAGGAGCAAGTAGGGAGGCTCGAGGCCCCGAGGGGGGCTTTGCTAGCCGTACTGTACAAGAGTAACAAGCGCAAAAAGCACTGATTCTGGTTTAAACCACTGAGAATCTCTCATTAAACACCTAAGGCCCGGGGTGGGAGACGCCTCCGTTGAAATCTACCAGCAACTCGGGAAGAGACACACTACCCACCCATTGAAATCCCAAAATCGGGCCTCCTGTAGGATAAATATTAGTTCCCGGTTTGACATTTCATGAAATACCTAGCTGGCGCAGTGGTTAATACTCCTGTCGCAATTAGCGGGAGCTCAGGAGTTCGATCCATGCTGACAATCAGTTATTATTGAACGATCCGTCATGTAGGGCAGGGGAATTAAAAAAATCCTGCCCTATGGGGACTGGGAGATTGAAGAACTTGGCCTTCATTAATAGGGCTGTGGGGTTTATCAATCCTGCTACGAGGAGGTAGAATCCGACTCTAGACCTTAAAGGTTGGCGATCGGCGGGTAGCAGAAGCGAATGGGAGGGGGGTTGGCAAAGAAAGAAATATGAAAAAATAAAATAAATAAATAAAATATGTATATAAAAGTAAGAATAGAAACTAAAAATAAAAATTGCTTCTTTTACCTTGGGAGGGCAGCTGTTGCAGCTCTCCCTATTTATTGCCTTGTATATCGTACATAACATTTTTTCTCAGTAAAGCGAGGTAGTGCTAGTAATCTGTATTATAATATTTAGTATAGTTGTGAGATACTATTACCCTTCAGGTCTCAAGGGAAAGGGTTGCTAGGGATGGAGGTACCTGAGAGACCTTCCAGTCCTTGTATCTCTAGATGTAGTCCACTCTAGCATCTCCGAAAAGACTAACTAACCCTATATTTGAACGGTTACGGTATGATAGTATTGATGACTATTTCTCATCAGAATCTCAAAACATAAACATAGAATAAACTTAACATAAACAAAACTATCCAAATTTTAAGCAATTCCGGAGGTGAATTCAAACCAAAACCAAAACCAACAAAAGAAATCTATCAGTACAAACAGTATCATGCTGACGGAACATGGATGCATGTTATTGTAACGGAAATGGAGCATGTCTCATCGAGCTTTTCAAAAACTAGTATCATATAGCATGTCCAACAGCTATATTATTAGAGAATTATTTAAACTCATATCATCTTATCCTAGAGGTCTAGTACACTCTATTTTCCTCAAAACCAAATCTCAACTGAAAACGCTATGAGACTTTTCTAACTAATTACCCAGTTGTTGATGTGTGTGTTCGCCAGGACCAGGAAAGAAGCTTGATTTTCTAAGGAAGCGGAGAGCGTGCTATTTATGCTCTGCAACAAGAACACATATCCACTACAAGAAAACAAAGGAAGACAAAAGAA
>Ga0307517_10003601_pt1 | contig 24066 bp, 35 predicted proteins | sample 23_EM_MG_FD_194515 | JGI IMG/M metagenome (GOLD analysis project Ga0307517, IMG submission 194515) | Populus trichocarpa ectomycorrhiza microbial communities from riparian zone in the Pacific Northwest, United States - 23_EM | ecosystem: Host-associated > Plants > Roots > Unclassified | place...
GGCGGGAGGAATTATTCCGCCCCCTCTTAAGCTCGAAAGGGAAAAGGCCATCGAGAGAGAAAGAAGCCTCACAGACAAAATTTCTTCCAGATACCAAGGACATTCCCATGCTATCCTCCATCGCGGACAGGGGCAACTCTACCAAGTTCTCATCCCCGACGTTAGCGACCGATGACGACGAGGAAAGCTTTCCCCCAGTACCTCCGTCGTACAAATCTACCATTCTCGATGCGACTCTAGTCATCCCTCCGCAACAGCGAGGAACAGGATTACCGAAATCGTCCGTTTCAACCGACCCCGCTCCTTTTTTTCGGAAAGTCCTCGCAGTGCCAAGGGAGACCAGAAAAGTAGTAAATCTTGATGACGCTTGGAAGAACATTCAGTTGGAACAAGATGAAAAAGTTGCTGACAAGTTCCGAGAAGATATGCTTGTTGCCCGATGCTGGGAGATATGGAGACAAGGGTTCATTTGGATTACTGTAAGCCCTCTGCTTTTATTTCCATCCAGCCCACAGCCTCTTATATTAGTTCTGTCGTATATACTATAGACTACCCATCAACAGATCGGAGAAGCGCGAGACAACCTCCTTGTAAAGTTATCCATGCAACGTTGGCAAAACTCTCTTGTTGCCCGACAAAAATTGGAAGCCGATCTTCTCCAGGAATTCAATAAGCATTACGTCAAGCTCGCTCTCAAGAGATGGCAAACCAAATTAAAGCATAAGCGACAGACGGCATGGCGACAGGATATGCGACAGAAGATGAAAATCATCAAGACCAAGTCTGAGCTCAGGCTTTTGAAAGATGCATGGGCAAAGTGGCGGCAACTGAATTTATCACATCGAGCAGATTTATATTATCAACAATCCCTTGCATCACGGTATCTTTCTCAATGGAAAAGGAGATTGGTGACATTGGATAATATGGATAGCCTCGCTGACGATTTCGCCGGAGTCGTATATTCGAGAACTTTGGGAAAATTCTGGCTTAACTGGAAGCAGGTCACTAGTCTCTGCCGTGACGAGCACATCATGGTCCAGAGAATCGAATGCAGGATCACCGCGAATGCATTTGATGTGTGGAGGATGTGCCTGTAAGTCTAAATACTTCATCGTTCGAGTGGGCTAATAAGCGTGCAACAGCGAGCAGGTCAGAACCGCCGATACATTCAGGGCAAAATGGACCATGAAGCATGCCGTTTGCACTTGGATGAAGACAATTGGCACATTAAGGGTAAGTGAGGTACAATGTAAATTATTTTTGATGCTTATGGTGCTTTAGGGTCTCGACCGACGTTTGGAAAAGTATCTCGTTCGTCGAGATGAGTTTCTGCTCCGAGCCGTCATTCGGATATGGAGAACACGAATGCGAGGGAAAAGGCTCGAAAATTTCCGATCCTCACTTCTTTTAAGAGACAGCTGGCAAACTTGGAAGAGTAGAATCGAAAATCTTAATGCTCAACGAGGCGAGTCCCCTTGACCTATCTTATTGGAAGATAATCACTTACTCGGCTTGAACACATCTAGATGTCGCCATAATATTTTCCAACCGCACGAACTCTCGCCTTATTTCGGGCGCGTTGGTCCGATGGCGTGAGGTCCTCTCCACACATCAAAATGCATCTAATTATGCCGTCAAGTACAATGAAATGCATCTTCAAGCCAGAATGTTGCTTCTCTGGCGACTTCGTCTCCGTGATGCCTTACAATCAGCCAAAGTGGCACGCTGGGCCAACAAATTTTTCGCGACGCGCAGATCTTGGAACTTATGGCTCGCAGCAGTGGATGAACGAAAAAGGCAGGAACGCTTGAAACTATGGGAAGACGCAAGGGTTCGCAAAATTTTCAATGGTTAGAGCTGCCACTTCTTTTTCCGCATTTTAAAATTGTGACTTGTTCAAAGATTGGAAGCGTCGGACAATTAAGCAAAGATACTTTAAGCAATGCGAAGCTGTAATGCGAGATACCATAGAGAAGGTATGCCCGACTTCAATCCTGCTTCTGACATACCTGTTCTGATTGTGACATTACTAGAGAATCCTATTGAACACCCTTGCGTGTTGGACCAACCGAGTTATCGAGGTCAAATCCCGTGAATTGGACATTGGGCATCGATACGAAATGTCGTTAATGAGGCGAGTTTTCCCAGTCGTCCAGCTGTGATTATTCTAACTTTTTCTCTGTCTTAGAGCTGCCCTGCAAAAATGGCAAGCTTGTAGACGACAGCACTTTGAAGAGGCCAGTTTATTGGAAAACTATCTACTCGTGAAGAGAGAAGGTGATTATTCCTTGCCTCAACCTCGCATTATTCAATACTTAACTTCCCTAGATGTCATTCGTCGAGCCTTCCATAAGTGGTTAACGGCCAAGCGTGCAGCTGAGCACAGACGGTCGACCCACCAACGGAAAGAAGCACATCTTCAACAAGTAGCCATTACTTCTGCCTGGGAGAAATGGCGAGAAAGGTTTAAAGACGAGAGATTACGTCCTTTGGTTGGTTTTTCGCCATTCTTCTGATCGAGTGATGTCCATTCGTTTTTTTTCTCTAGGAGTATCAAGTGATTTTGGAAAATCAGAAAAATGTGTTACTGCGTTCAGTCGCGACGTGGAGAGCGAAAACAGAGGTAGGTGATCCGTCAACCTTGATCCAACGGTCGTTCGAACTGACTTTCCACATAGTCACTGCCAGCTGTAAGGTTTCATTCAAAACATCTGAAGGAGAAGTTCTTCAAGAAGTGGCGTGACACAATGCCCAATGCTCTACGAGCAAGGAAGGCACGTGAGACAGATCGAAAGAATACGCTAGGTACAAATCTCACTTTCGTTGCATCCCTAACTAAGGTTTATACCGGTTTATTATAGCCAATGCCTTTGAGAAGTGGACGCAAGTGTATCAAACCAAGATCACGCTCAAGGCTGTTGCGTGCGTGTTTTGGGTTCTTGCTCTTCAGAATTACAATATTAACATTCAATCAGGCGTGCAAAATATCTCCGACTACCCAAGCGACAGGCTCTGATAAGATCACGTCCGCTTCATCCTGGCTCCGGCGAGGACTTCCCTCGAAGATATCCGCAAGCAAGTCCAAATGAACATTTAAAGGAGCTCGCACCCTCTCTTCGGCCTCTTATACATCCCTGCATCCCCCAAAGGGAATTCATGCAACCCAAAGTCGCTCTGTCAGAACAAAGCGCAACTCGGTCTGAATACGCGCCATCCGTCGCCCGTCAATCAAGCCCCGTGCGCTCCATTGTTTCAATGCCAGATAGGAGGTCGAAGAGCCCCCACTTGAGTCGCGCGCCAAGTTCGCCTAGTGATACTGAGAATGAGGGAGGTCGACTATGGTCTGCGATAAAAGACCTCAAACAGTCCCGCCGACCGCGAAACCTATGAAATCGAACTCTTAATTTATTCGTATTTATTTGTATGCCGCTATCGTCTTGCTTTCCCGTTCTTGTCGTATTATAATCCCGCTATGAATTGCGATAGTATTCCCATCCTACCCAATTCGCGATGACAAAGTAAGAGGTGGTAGGTATGAGGAGTATGAGGACGTATTTGTAGTGGGCATCTATGGCCAGGATGTCGAGTACCTGTGGATTGTCAAAAGAGAGCGATATGGTGCGAAGTAGAGGACTGACGAAGACCCCTGACAAAGGCAGAAAAGCGCTGAAGAGGACTGCATAGCCTGCGAGTACAAAGAAGAAGACCGAGGAGGCGATGATAATGTGCCCTACATTCCCATTACAATGCATTGATGGAAGTACTTATAGGAGCCTGGAGGAGCCTGCCTGGGAAGTTTGTTTGTTGAACTGATATATATATGTTAGGTAATTAATTCTAGTTCAACCAAGGCTATTACGATCCCCTCCTGTCTCGAATACACACTCTCATCCCTCACCATGAACTCTATGTCACAAGACAAGCTAGTGCAAGGGCACGATGAACCGACTGGGTCTGTAAATTCAGTCGTATTCTGCTCGGTTTTCCAGGACAGGAGAGTCTGATCCTGACCTCCAGAGTTCACTCCTCCGCCCAAGAGCGTGTCGTTCTGGCAGATCTTCCAGAGATACCCACTGCCGATCTAAGTCTTGAGTTCTCTTCTCTCATCGACCCGGCCAGTGCAGTCGAGTGAGTGTTTTTCACGACTCTACCTCACCTGTTTGGGACTTTTTGCATAATGAGTGGGATAATGACGTTCCATTTGGTAGAGCGGAGAAGGTCCAGAAACGGGCCTCGAACATCATGAAACTTGCACAGGAAAACGAGAAGCTGAAAGCCGAGCTTAAAGCCATGACAGACCGTCTGGAAGCTGCTGAGCGCCGACGAGAGCAGTTATCAAGGAAGGAACAAAAGATTCTGGAAGAACCTTCGTCGTGATTCTTCCGGAGAGCAGTGCCCAAGGATATCGATCCGCTAGAGATATTTACATTGGGCACATTGAGGATCTATTTTGTGAATTCGGCATTCCTCTTTTGAAACCCATTCCAATGTAGTTTTACTGATTTAATTTATGAGGAACAATGGAGTTTCTCAATGATCATCACGACACCGCCATGACATCTCTACGTACTCACTTCTCTTGACGTTCCGCCGATCTTGATTCTCCCTGGCAACTTGCGATTCTGATTAAAGCTGAAACGAACATACGTCAATATGCAAACATCATGATTTTGTGCAAAGATAGCCTGGTAAGTGAGTTGTATGCGCCATCAGGATGCAACCAAGATGAGTACGATCAACACGGCTAATCAGGCTCACAGAGAAACCTTATACCTCCAGAAATTGCGTCAATTCTAGGTTTATTCTAATCACATGAGCATTGAGAAAGTCAGACGCGACGCGAGAAATAACCCTTGATCACGAGAGCATTCACTATCTGCTCCACAATCTCACTATATAAGCGATCACACCATATTCATGTCCCTTCCGTATCAACCACCATCTTCTTCCCACCGCTGAATCCCCTGCCAGCCCATAATGTCAAGCAGGCGACCTTCAGAGAGACGTGGTTCCGCCCGTCGTGGGTCTGGAACAGCATCCCGGCGGCCCTCTATCGATCCATCAAGGCTCATACCTATGGATAAGTGAGTCCCTCCTGCAGCCCGCAGTCAGACGGTATTCAGCCACTCCTTTTCTCTAGGGTCACCCATGTAGGTGGATCTGATGACTTCAACGTTGTCTTTATTGGAGCGGGAAATATTATGTTTGGTTCGTCAGGCTTTATACTACTCGGAAAACATCATTAACTGGCTAACACTCCAGGATCTGACGAAGGACCTTGGAACCATTCTTTCCGCTTCGAACAGTAAGCCTCCTTCCAGGCGAGTTCCTGCAACCCGACTGAACGCGAAGCTAGCAAACTTGGTCGTCGCCTTAAAGTCGTCGCCCTGATTGATCCTGCTATTGAACGCGCTACCTCTGTTCTTCAGAAGAAATGTGACTCCTTCGTCGTGTCAGCATATCAAGACACTCGTGTATTCAAATCATTCGAGGATTTCGTCCGGAATGTAACTCCACGCGACCGTCCCCGCGCCATCATCGTTGGAAGTCCTCCAATGTTCCGTGGATCAACACAACCAGGCCGCGACATTGAATTGCAGATTCTCAAACACTTTCCTGGTGTTGCGATATTCCTTGAAAAGCCCATTGCAACAGGTCCTGAGGAAGAAATTCAAGAGTCATTCAAGATTGCCCAAATGATTAGCGACTCCAAGACCATATGCTCTATAGGGTAGGTAGACTGTTTATTGGCATCTTTTCATTGAGCTGATTCCTCTACAGATATATGCTCCGCTATCTGAAAGCGGTGCAGATGATGAAACAGATCATCGACGAAAATAACCTCACCGTCATGAGCACTATCGCTCGGTATGCTTGTGCATATGAGGCGATTTCAAAGCCTGAGTGGTGGGATAAAGCCAAAAGGTATGTGCTCGACAAAGACAAAACGGGGTTTTCCTAATTACGCCCACCATCCAAGCGCCGGCCCGATTATCGAACAAGGAACCCATTTCTGTGATCTTTCCCGCTATTTTGGTGGAGAAGTAGACATTGCTTCGGTCCAGGCTCACTCGTTGGAATGGGACGAGAATGCCGGACAGCTCTCTCGGATGACAGTAGATGAGAGCAAGATTCCTCCTGAGCGACGGATTCCCCGAGTCACGGCAGCCACATGGTGAGGGCTCCCTTGAGGGAGCGAAGATAAAGTTAACATTTGGACATCTTGAAGGAAATACGACAGTGGGGCTGTAGGTAGCTTTACCCACGTCGTGGCACTCCAAGGACGTAACTATAGCTGTGAATTCGAAGTCTACGCTGATGGCTATTCTCTCAAGTATGTATCATGGATCTGAGGCATTATTCGCTAACTTACCCTCCTCTTAGGCTTGTCAATCCTTATGTTCAACCAGTTTTATATATACGCACACCTGAAGATGACAACGAAACGACTGTCAGATTCGCAGATGATGACCCATTCTTTTCTGAAGTCTCGAACTTAATTGACATCATCGAGGACATCGAGGAAGACCCAGAGGCAGCCCAGATTTTAAGCTCCTACGATGGTAAGAAATTCCTCCCTTTGATCCGTAGTAAAGTGGGTTGTCTAATGGGTTGTTTAGACGCTGTCAGGACCTATGAGTTTACTTGGGCAATTCGAAAGGCGAGCGAGCGTTCTCGTGAAGCCAAGATGAAAGCAAGCGCAGAAGCGGCGGCTGTGTAAGATCCACCAATTAGAGCAAAAATAGCATTACACCTGGGATAGCTATGTAACGTTGTATGTGACCCAAGACGCAAAAAAGAATAATAGATGTCAGGTCCCTTGCATTGTTGATGTCTTGTTCTGTATCGACTTGGCTTTCTTCGGAGCTGGGCCTTGGTTTGCATCGGGGAGTTTCTCTGCATCGAGAGGCGCCTGGCTTTTGATCTCCTCGAGTTTGCGCTTCCGTTTTGCACATTCTTGCGCTCGGCGTTCAAGTTTGTTCCATTCTTCTTGTAGATGAGTTTTCAAAGTGGGTATATTTTTTAGACTTGTGTCGCAGTGAAAGCAGGCAAGGTCCTCTTTGAGTATTGGCTCATATTTGGTCGATTTGTAGTCCTTCACCTAGGCAGCAATAGTATAAGCGGATATCCAACTCCAAATCAAAGAGACGCGTGCTTCTCTCACCAAACTGGCAAAATAACTGGGCTCTGCATCGAACCAGGATAACACCTCGTCAATATGCAAAAAGAACCCGAGTTTTGGATGGAAGGAGTTGTAGTGCTTTTTAGTCTTTAACTTCTCTGAGCATAGGTCTGCGGAAAGGACATGCAAGTGGAGGTGACTGGCGAACACCGCAGGCCAAATGACCCCTGTAAACGCAGTGTATTATTGATTGCGACGAGAACCACGCACGTCATAGACGGGGCCCCGTGAAAACCAATCCAAACATCCCATTTGAAACCATAGCGCTGAACCATCTCGTCCTGGATGTCCTTCTTCACGGCCGTCGCATCCTCAGCGAGCGCTGTGATAACCCCTTTGGCCTGTTTCTTATCTCCCTTTAGCAGCGATTGGAGACTAGAAAGACTGGCAGCATCTAAATGTTCCTGCACGCGTGGAATGACAAGAAAATGAAACATTGACTTTGGAAATGCATCGAAGATTGTTATGTTCTTCGAAGAGTGACGAAATAAGATTGAATCAGGCAGTGACTGAGGAAGGTTCTGTGCGTATGTTCGAAGAATTGTTAGATCTAACATGATGTGTGACAGTCCACACCAAGAACGAGTGGGTGCATAACAAATGCATTTGGTTTTGAAATCACTTCAGAGATTTATTCACATAATATAAATAGACTCAAGTCGTTGCTCGGGATTTGTTGCTACAAGTAAGTTGTCGTGTACTAAGTGCTATGAGTGGCCAGTAGTTGGGAATATATTACAAATATTAAGTACATCCACACTAACGCAACTTCACCGATCTGTCTTGAGGAGATCCCTGAGGTCATCGGAAAGTTGGAGGGCGGAGAGATTTGTGGCAGCTAGTTTTGCGGAAGCAGTCGAGGACCGATTCCGCAGGACATTGTTGTCAGGACGAGCGTTTAATTGCTCAGCTTTTCGACGGTCAATGTCGGCTACTGTTTGGGCGAAAGACAAAAACAAAACTTCTGCTTGACTCAACGTGGTGTCGAGTTCGATGGTCATACTGAGCTCGTTACAGTACTGCGAAAAAGTGTTGTTGTCAGTCTGTGGCTATGAAAGTCAAAAACTTGGAGGTGCTTTACTTTCAGTATCTCATCGAACTAGAGAAAGATTAGGGTAATGAATATATACTGGAAGTAAAAGTAAAATTGAAACCAACCTCCACCAGGTACCGAAGGATCATATCTCGGTGCGACTCGAGCACTGCCAATGCGACAAAGAGGACAAGTTCAGATGTGTAATAATTTGTCCATAAGACTTCCCATAGACGGAGGACATCTTCAAAGGGAAATTCCCGCTTGAAGGCTATAAGAACCCAGCTATAGTCCAGTGTTTAAATATTAATTAGATGCCTATTCCCGAGAGGTAATACATACCGGAAACAGAAGAAAAGGTTTAAAGCATCAGTTTTCTCTGGAGTAGATGCGCAGGTCAGAATCCCACATCTGTCCTGAGAATGGAATATACCTAAATGCCTAAATAACTCTGGGTCCATGACCTCAATTAGTTGTTGCAAGGTTGACAGTTGTTTCTTCATGCCGCTTTGATCCCGCAGGAAATTTTGTTTCTGAACAAAAGAAAATCCATAAAAACACTCTTGTAAAACCCACATGCACTTACCATACGATTCATCACCTCGACAAAACACCAAAAGGTCAGATTTTCATCGCCACTCATCACAACGTAGATCGGAGCGCAAAGATCCGACATTCCCTGAACATAACCTTTGAGATGAAGAAAAGATTCCGTCAAGCGATCCGTATACCTACAGGGCAGTAAGACATACCCAACTCCTTCTCATAAAAGTTGTACGTGAGAAGGATGCTTGCCATGCGGTCGACATGTTCGTTGCTCGGTGATTGTGCACCGATGTCATTCATATTTGGGGAAATAATGGAGTAATGTCGCTGGTGGGCCTTTTCGTCGTCGAGATCCGTAGTGGGGATCTCCGCTGGGGCGAAGAACATCGGTTGGTTTCGATCTGTACGTCGACAATCAACATCAATTCGATGTCGTTCCTGTTATGAGAGTTAAATTCAGACGGTGAAAAAGAAACAAAGTAAGCTCTCACTTCCAGAACTTGTACACTGTCGAAGACCTCTGGCACGCCACACCACTCATCCTTGACAACTTGATATTTTTCTCTAAAGAGGGATAAGCTGTAGTCAATCGAGGTCCAAATATACACTCACTGCTTGGCCTGCCACAACTTCTCTCGTTGCTCAACCGTAGCATCCCATTCAAGGACCCCAAGTACAAATGGCCAGATTTTCTGTCGTAAGGTTCCCTTCGGGCTGATACCTCGACGAAAGATTTCCCGCCTCATTTCTTCATTTCCAATTGTTGGCCTTCCATCTTTACCAAACCAACTAGTCCAGAGTTTTTCGTCAACAGGATGGGAAGGATCGCGGGTCGTTTTCGGAGTCGGAAGATTGGAGGTTGAATGCAATAATTCGAATATACCCAAGGATGAGTCCTCTTCAGCCATACCTGATGACAGAGGTGGCAATGCTTGGGCCTCCTTCCGTCGGGCACGTTCGCCTTCCTCCGCAACAATTCTCGCCCATCTCGCAAGGTAAACCCGGGCACTTTCAAACTCTCCGACGCCACCCTTCTCCACCCAACTTCCCCATTCCCACTCCCCATTGGCATTTACAAGGCTTCGCACTGGATCAGGAAGATGTGGTACGATTGGTTTGGCCAGAGGATGTGAAAGAATGTTTTGGGCAGCATGACGGGTCGCTCGTGTGATATTCGAGAATGACTGGAGAAGTGCAATGCCTGCTTGTGAAGGAGTGTTGTTTGGCGATGTTGGAGAGCCAAGTGATCTATGAAGTACCGAGGTGCGATTAGAATATGGATTGGAGGTGTTCGTGGATCCGGAGAGAGGCCTGGGCCGACGGTGAGCTGGGATGGGTGAATGGGAATTGGTGAAGGATGACTGGGCGAGGATATCGTCTACAGCTTCGTCGGCAAAAATCTGGGTGCTATGAGCTTCAATGTCTGCACGAGAAGGATCGACCAGGAAGAGTGAAGGTTGCAGGGTCGAGCGGAGTAAGTGGGCATAATTTCTCAATCGGGACAAAAGGTCCTCGCCACCCCATGAATTAATAGACTTCGGAATGTGAGAAGAGCCTTCAGATGGGGGAGGTGGATACGGAGTGACATTGGATGTGGTGTTCTGGGTTGTTCTGGGGCTCTGGAAAGTAAATGAGTGTGATTCATCGTCGTGGAAGTGAAGGGTTGGTAGTGTGTCTCCGTTTATCAAGTTGATGCCAATTGATCCATCTAATAGAAAGGGTTAGATCCACTAATTCACAGGCGACATAAGCTACGCACACCAAGAAGAAAGCGAGGGTGGGTGGACAATAAGAGAATAGATGGAGGTTAGAGGCACAGAGAAAGCGTATGATTCCGGACGTTGCGTTGGTAGTTCAATAAGTACGATGTCTAAAATAACACAGAAATGTCATCTTGAGTGAAAAGAGAAGGAAGGATGACGTACCATCATCCTCCGATGAAGTTGCTTGCTCTTCCACCTTTACAAATTTGTCCCATTCAGAGGCCCCCCTCTCATCCAAAAGAGATTCTGGTATCCATGCCAAAAGATAGATTGGGTTGATTGCTTCCTAAGTGTGCATTAGAACCGTGAAGTGAATGCATAGATGGTCAACTTGCTCGCTTAACGAGGGCGACAAATCCCGGAATATTATCCCGGGCGTACGCTGTTGGGTTCACATAGATTTTGGACTTGCTGTATAGTAACCGATACTTGTCATCGTCAGAATTATTGAGTTTCTCGCTAGGGCCTGCTAGGTCAGTGCGTTTGATTTCCACCATGGAATCCGACTGAGGTGAAACGGTGAGTTCCAGAGGATCCCAAATGATTGAGGACTCACAGAAGTTGTGGATAAGGTACTATCTATAGAAGAAGGACGCGGGTCGTATTCAACCATGAAAGTCTGCTAACAAGGAGCGATCTTGACTATATACTGCTGCGATCGCTGCGCCGTCACGTCATGTCACGTGCTTACAGTAGTATAATTCAATGTGCGTTCTCTGAGCTCTCCGTCCTAGATTCTAGAATTACCTTTGTCAGGCAAGCAGAACCTCTAACATCATGTACACATTGAAAGAATAGAACGGGGACTGAATATGGAGGCCTAGGTTACATAGCACGCGTATCCAACAAATTATTTTTGGTATGACCACACATTCCGGAGCACTGGTAACAGAAAATAAGAGAAAGTTTCAAAAGCAGTTTGTGCAACTCACGTCCAGCCTTTGTCGCCAGCCTGTTCATCGAATCATCTCCCTCTCCTTGTGATCGCACCTGTCCACACAGGGCGAAGGTGGTGGTGGTGTTCAGGGCAACGCCATTGGCATCGACATCCACGATGCTGATCTGGACCGAGGCATGGTCTTTCGAGGTGATCAATCGGTCTAGGAGTGGTGTTAACTATATCCGAGTAAAAAACTGCGATAATTTAAAACGAACTGGTCGCCGAGCATTTGCGGGGGACATAGAGATCAACGAGGACACCCTATCCTGTAGATGAGACCAGTTCTATGGAACCGATTGACAAGGGTACTCACTTGGTCGTTTTCCATATTGACTTTGATTGCTATACACGAACGACGATGGTGGTGAGCTCGAGAAATTCAGACCGTGAGAGAGTCTTTGCTAAACTGTACAGTCGTGCTATTTGCACCAACTCGGTTTACCAAATATAAGATTAGATATTGTTGAATCTTATCTATTGAACTTTCTTGAATAGAAATTCTAGTTAGAGGTTTAAAATATTTATTGACATATTTCTACCATCTAAGAACTTAAATAGGGATCGAATCCTTTCGGAAATACTTGTCGGACGTTGATGTTAATCCTAGATGTCTTCATGTATTCTTCATACGGTTCCCATTCTTTCCTGACAGTTTGGTCATCGAGGCATTGGGATCTAAGATGAGGGGGAAGAGTTCCTTCCAGAATCCTGGGCACCCCATGGTAGGCCCGTCGACAAGCAGGGCCAGACATAATAAGGACATCTCCTGATCGTAAGATAATAGGTGTCGGGTCGCTTTCTCGGGTTGTTCCACCAATCAAGAAGATTGCCGCATTTCCGAGCCTTTAATCTAGTTAGCAAGGGCTGTGATGGGGGGCTAGGTGGCTTACGAGATGGAAACAAGGGGAGATGTGGCACAAACCTCAGAGCGATCGACATGCGCCATGAGTGTATCCTGTAAACGGTGTCAGTGTGCGCAATAAAGACAGAATTTACTTCATTTTCAAGCCTTTTCTTGGTAGAAATTCACGATCCCAGCATCGGGTTCTGCACCGCGTTAAACAAAGAATGAAAGGCGAATGACTGAGGTTTACCGTAAGTCGAATCCCATGTATCCCAATCAGGACCGCTCCCGCCCCAATCCTCATCGTGCGAGCCATGAACCTGCTTCCAATCCACTGTCCGGACAGCTTCCTTACAAACGCTTCGCAACTCATCGTCTATCTTTACCTTTCCCCTTGTAAAATCATATTGCTTCGTGCCCCAGTGATAAAACCATCCGATATTCGCCCATCGAAGTTTACGAATCAAAGACGACACGAGGGTGGGTTGGAGGGTCGGTGAGGGTGTTTGAGGTGGCTTGGAGACGGATGATATTGTCTGGAAGGTTTCGCGAGAGACAGGTTCGTTGTTAACGAGTTTTCGAGGACCCGAAAGTAGGTCCTGGGGTAGTTCACAGCTTGATGTTTTAGGGAGTATGAGGAAGTCCTTTCCTGGATCGTCTCGAATGCTCAACCAGGAGTTCCACAAACCATCTGGGGGCAGATGATAATGAATGTCAAGGTTTGTATCGTTTGGTTGGCGTGCATGTCGTGCGAGGGACCATCCCACAAGATCCCGCTGCTTCTGTTTCGAAATGAAGGAGGGTAATATTACCAGACCTATTTAGTTCAGACCACGGGCACTTGTTTGACTTGTAAATGTTGGCGCACCTGGGATGTGGGGAATCGTGTAAACGTTCTCCTTGAGTGATATTTTCACCGAATCAACAGCAGTGGACGATCCCATCCAATGGCCAAGCTCGATTTCGGGTGCCCTGGATTCGTCGGCAGAGGCCAGGTCGAGCACGGAGGAGACATCAGGAGGGGGGAACCGGGCCTTGAAGCGTTTCTCTGCGGTCCTGAAGGGGGTCCATTCCTGTTCGATGTTTGCAGGGCGGTTCTTGGTTGCCTTGCGGAACTGGCGCTCTGCCTTTCTGTAGAGGGTGGAGGACGACATCGCGACAACAAGACCAAACACAGGACTTGAAATTATTTCGCTTAGCTGGTTGGGTTTTTCGTTGTTACTTACTAATGTCGTTATGGCTTCCCCGCGCAGGCCCATCCATTATCGCTCGTTCTTATAGTCGCTCTATCTATATATCTCGTTCTCCTCTAATTTTTTCTTCTTCTCTGCGCTCTCTTCCGTCACCCCGACAACCCGCCGTTCTACCCCGTTACGAAAGTTCAAAGGCAACTGCCACAGACTTGAAGGCGGGACCTCCTGCTCCAAAAGAACCTCCCCAGCAGCCAGTACTATCACGCGCTTGGAAGAAAGTTAAACATGAAGCCCAGCACTATTGGCACGGTACCAAGCTCTTGGTATCTGAAGTCCGTATTTCCTCACGACTCCAGTGGAAGATCCTACAAGGAGACACGTTGACCCGACGTGAACGCCGGCAGGCAAGCAACTGATATCATCGCATATCCCCGTACCCTCGCTGAACCTCTCTGGTAGTTGAAACGCACAACTCAGGACTTACTGAGACTCGTCCCGTTTTCGGTCTTCCTCATTGTCCCATTCATGGAGCTTCTCCTCCCAGTTGCACTCAAATTATTTCCAAACATGCTCCCCTCCACCTTTGAGGACAAGTATGCCGCTGTAAGTCATCCTCTCCTTGATACGTTGCTACAAACCAACTTTTCCCGGAACAGGAAGAAAAACAGCGCAAACTGCTCCGCGTACGTCTGGACATGGCAAAGTTCCTTCAGGAGACACTACGAGAATCTGGTTTGAAGGCGAATGCCCACATTGTGGGTAGTGAGGCTTTTAAGGCCTTTTTCCTCAAGGTTTGCAGTTTCCTACTTTGTATCTCTCATCTTTTATCTTGTGTTGGCACCAGGTTCGGTCAACCGGTGAATCACCATCGGCTACAGACATCGTCAACGTCGCAAAGCTCTTCGACGATGATCTAACCCTTGACAATCTTTCCCGTCCCCAACTCGTCTCCATGTCGCGCTACATGGGCTTGAACGCGTTCGGTACCGACAACTTCCTTCGAGGTGCCATTCGGAGTCGATTGATCTATCTTCGGCGAGACGATCAATTGATCGACGCAGAAGGCGTAGACGAGCTTTCGACTTCTGAACTTCAAGCTGCATGTCAATCTCGTGGAATTCGGACCGCTGGAATTTCACCTGCCCGTTTGCGTGAAGAACTCAGTACTTGGATAAGTTTGCATTTACACAACAGAGTTTCTGGTGTCCTCCTTGTTCTCGGTCGGGCCTTCAACTTTGACAGGAAACCAGGGAAGGATGAGGACGGAAAGACTGCTGTTATCCATAGTTTGGAGAGTGTCCTCTGTGGTCTGCCTGATAACCTGGTATATCTTAACGCCTATTACTTCCCATACTCGAGATTCTGACTTTTTCACCCCACAAGCTCAATGAAGCTGAGCTAGAGGTTGACTCTGAGAAAGCCAGCTACAAGCAGAAACTCGAGGTCTTGCAACAACAACAGGAACTCATCGACGACGAAGCCGAACAGGAACAAAAGGAAGAGGATGCACGTCGTGCTAAGCGAGAAACCGAAGCTCAACTTGCGCAAGAACTCCTTCCTGATTCTGAGGTGAGGGTCTAAGTACAGCATATCATGGCCAATGTACTGACAACTCCCTCGTAACAGCTTCTGCATGAAGCCACCGAACCAGAAAGTGCGCGCATGACCACCGAACAACTCAACGAACTTGCCGATGCCCTTCTCGTGCTTTCATCCAAGTCGAGCGTTTTGAAGGAACGTGACGAACTGCGTGCTTTGATGGAGGAGAACCTTCAGGCGGAAGAGGCAACGAATTTTTCCGTTATTTCAAGCTAATGCGCTGACTTTCACGCGATACAGGATCCAAAATCGCCATCGGGTGCTCTTACGAAGCGCATCCGCTCCATGTTGACCAAGGTCGACGAACAATTACAGGAGTACGACAACCGCGTGGGAAGCACGTTACAGATTATTTCTGCGGATGCACAAGGCAGAATCTCTGTTCAAGATCTAGAGAAGGCATTGGCTGTGATCAAGCATAAACCCGATGACGAGGTTGGCCAGGCTGTTGTTCAGAAACTAGATGTGGATCAAGATGGATTTGTGGAGCTCGAGCATGTTTTGGGTCTTGTGCGAGAGGAGGGTTTGGGTATGTCCTTCCTTTTGAAACTCCCTTTTCTATGAAAAATTGGCTGATATTGTTGCGATAGGTATCCTGTTAGACGACGAGGCACAGACCATCATTGGCCAGGGGAATGAACTCAAAAATTCAAAACCCAGGAAGGAAGATATCGTCCAAGAGTAACATCTCGTATAAAACTTCCGTGTATAGCATTATCGATAGCAATTCTCCATAATTTAGAGCGAGTATCAAATAGAAGCTGTGCTGAGGTATTATTACATGCTACAGGGCAAGGATGAAGACAGCGAGTCAAAGCTATATCAATAAAACCGTCCCAATTGCTTCGAAATAAAAACATAGCGTGCCAGTAAAAGGTGGTTGTGGAATAGATTTGGATGATTCATCATCTTTTGAGGTTGGGCGTCATTTTGGTCATGATTAGATTTAAGATGCCTGTACTCGTTGCTGGAGCAAAGGCTTGACCTTGTCATCACGGATGCTGATATCCGGGGTTTTGGCTCGTGATTTTCTGCCCTTCGCCGTCGCAGCAGTGTCCTCTTGCTCTCCCATGACAAAATCGTCTTCATCATCTGCACTCTCGGCCCAGAAGCGGCCGGCTTGCAAAGCAAGGACACCAGTGAGCGCTACGCTACAGATGAGATTGCTTGAAGCAAGTTCAAGGGCACCAACGCGAAGCGTGCGGGGGATGGGGTCCTTGAGTTGATGGACAGGCAGGGAAGTGAATAGAGAGAAAATATCTGAAATACAATGAAGGTGTGAGCGATCGTCAAAAGTGAGTGCCAGCTTGTAGTGGAATTGCGCACTTGGGAGGGCCGTATTAAGATACATTATAATTGTCGTTCCGAATAGGACTGTTGCCGCGATACCTGTGAGAAATGGTACGATAATGAGCTTAATGGGAGCTCACAGATGCTTCCGCCGTCAAACATGATATTTCCTGCGCGTAGGTCATTGAGGCTCCAGAGAATTGTTGTGGCACCAAGGATGACGACAGCAGCAAGGAAGTATAGTATTTCAATGGGACCCTTGGCCAGGATGGAGTAGTAAGATGCTGCTATCCAGAGATGCTCATCTGTGATGGGTGACTTCCACAGTGTGAGGGAGTCAGCGATCCAGTGGGTAAATAGAGCACCTATATTGGAATCAGCAAGAGATTGGACGGCAGTAAGCGAGATACCGACCCAGCAGGAAGCTGGTAATACAGACAACGACGGCTGTTCTTAAGCCCATTGGTGGTTTAAGTCAACACTTGTATTAAAAGTCCGCTACTACTAATCCTTTTCATGCAATCATCTTCTTTACGGTCGCTCCTTTATTATGGGCGGTCGTTCACATCGGCTGCTAGGAGTCCATGGTTTGTGGACGTGGATCCAATACAGCGACCACTTCCTCCACACATGCCCATGACACCTGCTGCGGTCCCAAACGACGCGCCGGATGTTCTGAAACTTTTGTATTCAAAGTTGCTAGAGTCTCCCCATCTGGAAAAGTCTCAGCTAGCCCTGGGTCCTACGATATTGCCTGCCCCAGGACCACCGTTGCCTCTGCGGGCGCCTCACGGACGGCGAAAACGAGGAGGAACATACGCCGGAGAGTCTGCTTTTGACGACGTCGGACGTATGTGGGATTGGGCTGTTACCGCACAGGTACGCTCCCCCTCTACCACGTTGACTCTAATTATAAACTTGTTTCATAGGTAAAGGAAGGAACAGAGAGGAGTGGAGCAATTGAGTCAGTTGTACGCCTCGTGCGGAAAACCGTGCGTCAATTGTTTGGTTTTCTCTTTTAATTATACTGAATGTGGGACAGTTGTTGACCCATGAACCACCTGTGCCACTTGCTCCAAAGCGGCGGGTGGGTGGGAGCGAGTGGGTGTTGATAGACGGCAGTACCTTTGCGATTCATATCGTCAGCAAGGCTGCGCGAGAAAAGTACTTTAGCTCCTGACGTCAGTTTTACTGCGTTCTATAAGATCAGTGCCCCACACATTGCAATGTCTCTCAATAATCAATCTGTACTCTACCAAAATGATGTCCAACCCAAGCCCAAATCTTGTCGGTCCCTCGACTTGTATTTCGTCTTGACCTTACATTCCTTTCAGGAAAAGCACCAGAGGCACTTCGCACATGGGACCGGTCCTGGTACCCATTTGAAAGGCCCTCGTCATCCAGGCCGCGAATTTGCGGGTGTATGTGAAGCCCGCCCTGGAATCATCGAATCCACCCATATTGCTCCATTGGACGATAACTTGAGCATAGGTTTGGAAATAAACCTCTGTCGTTTCTTTACGCTAACTCTTTTATAAGAGGGTGGCGGTAGGTTAACACCTGGAGTGAGAACGCCGCGTGATGAGCAAGTCCAGTAAATAATTTGTATTATGTAACGCAAACCTTTTCAAACACGAACCGCGATGTCGAGCAGAGCTGGCGGCCTCTATGGCGGTATTCAGTTCTCCTCCGGCACTGTATTCCATTCTACTCTCTCCCAAACCCCTTCAGTCGACACCCAACAAGCTCTTGAAACTCCGCAGAAGGAGCCCGATGGCGTTTCTGCACCTCCAACGGCGCCAGCAGCAGTAGCAGCCGCCGCAACGACAGGAAAACCCACAGCTGGTATCTTTTCATATACTACGTGCTTTATCTTGTAGAACTCGTTTATTGAAATGTTCGATATGACATCCAAGCTTGGTCCGCTGCCCTTGCATTTGCACCTGTGCGACGAAACCCACCCAACAAGACGAAGCCGGCCGCACCAAGGCTTCCTGCCGGCGCCTCTGTTCTGTCATCGGCAGCTGGTTTATCATCGACTGCAGTGGTCTTTGCACCTCCTGCACTCGTAGACACCAGCAACCCGCCACCAAAGGAGGAAGCATCGACTGCGACAACCCAAGGCTGGGGCAGAAAGGTCAAACCGCCATCCATGATCCTTGATGAAGACATCAACGGTTTCAAGAACACACAGAAGAAGAAACCTGGGAAAGGAAAGGGTAAAAAGGTCTGTTTCTTCTCTTTAGAGCTTGGCTTTTGTCATTTTTGCAATCTCTAGAACAAGAATGCGCCAATAATTCCCACCTGGGATCCAATGGAACTTTACGATCCTCTTCGACCCAACGACTACAACGAATACAAAGTCTGGCGAACTAAAGAACGCATCGACAGGCGCGAACGCATTGCAGAACAACGAAGGATGGGAGAACGCAAACGATCTCGGCGCAGCGCCAGTTACTCGGACTCTGAAGTTACTGGATCAGACGAGGATGAACGTCCTCGTAAAACAGGTACAGTTCGTCTGCATGGCCAGATTATCTATCATATTGACGCTCTTCTAGGGAGATACGACACCTTCGACCATTGGTCCAGAGGACGCTCGGAAAACGGCGCCGACACTACGCGCGAAGTACTGATCACTGACCACGCACCACCCGTAGCTGTGGACAAAACACTCACGGGCGATGAGGCCTTCCAGAGACGACTTGCCATGTCCACCCGCCCCCGATCCCCGCTTCCTGTACCGTCTCCAGTCCCATCTCCAGCACAAGCTCAGCAGGGCGAACCGCTCTCTACGCTACCTCGCGCAGAGACAGGTGAAGAAGCATATCTCCGCAGGTTGGCCATGTCGACCATGAATCGCAACGCAGCTCCGGCTCCACAGCCAGAACGCCCCCGTTCTGTCTCTCCTCCAGCCCTCGCCTACAACCCTTTCGCACCTCCCTCTGTTCCCCCACCACCTCCTGGGCCTCCTACCGCAACACCTAACGTATTTGAGGATAAGGTAAAGGCTGCAGCTGCCATTGCCGCGAAGCTAAGCGCGTTGGCCACGACTGCCGGAGGAGCTCCGCCAACCTCTTTGCAGCCAACGCCTCATGTTGAGGAAGATTCCAAGTCAGTGTTCTCGTATTTTCCTTATCAATTTCTCATGTTGAACTCCTCGCCTCCCAGACCCGACCCTCACGGGTTCGCAGCTCGGCTTATGGCGAAATGGGGTCACAAAGAAGGGCAAGGTCTTGGTGCAGATGCTTCGGGCATTGTCAATGCGCTCTCAGTTGAGCAGGTTAAAGCCAAGGGTGGAAAAGGACCATCAGGACCCCCTGGCAAGGGTCTTGGCGTTGGTCCCAAGATGGGGAAAATTATCAATAACAACGAGGATGCGAAAACCCGAGAGGACAAGGAACGTTTCGGGGAACCCAGTCGCGTCGTAGTGCTTACAAATATGGTGGGACCCGAAGATTTGGACGACGATGACCTACGTGGCGAAATTGGTTTGTGGCACGTTTTCAATATTCTTGGAGTGATTAATAACATGGGCATAGGTGACGAGTGTTCTAAAAACGGGACGGTAGAAAGAGTGATTGTGCATGCGGTGCACCCAACCCCACTAAACCCAGACGACGCTGTCCGCATTTTTGTTCTTTTCGGTGGTCCGGTGGCTGCCTGGAAAACTGTCCGTGAACTTGATGGGCGCTACTTTGGTGGTCGCACAGTTCGTGCTAGGTATTTTTCAGAGGTAGCGTTCGGGAGGAATGCTTTAGACCAGGCGCTGTAGCACCCTCTGTAACATTAGTTTGTTGCACTATCTTTTCTCTCTCTCTTGGTTTATAAACATGTATGCAGAGTTGTTGAGTTCAATTGCAAGTTGTCAGCTTTTCTTCCAGGGTCTCAATGCAGTCAAAATCCATGTAGATTGCTCGAATTATAACCTGTTAACATTATTTCAGTGTCTTTCCTTTGAACTTCCAGTTACTTGCGTGTGCTTTGACCCATTGATCTTCAAGCTCTTATACTTAGTGCCGGAACACAATTTTTGTACATCTATGAAATTATAATTCATATCGGCATTCCGGTACAACGGTAGGGAATGATTAATTTTATTAGCACTAAATCCTATCTGCCACCATCAATTATGCAATATTACTGTCTAGTAAACACGCTTGAAAGGAGGGACAGCTTTGCACTCGTTCTCGTCGAGAGTCGTGCCGATGACGCCACGATATTTGAGCTCGACTTCGGGGCTGGTAGGGTCGTGCTGGAATGAAAGTGTGTGTTTCATCCATTGTTCATCATCACGCTGGACAAATAAAGGTTATCTCAATGAGAACAGGTAGATTTAACCAGTAGAACATACGTCAGGGAAGTCTTCACGAGCATGGGCTCCACGAGATTCCTTGCGGGCGGCAGCCGAGACGATTGTTTGAATGGCACATTGAAGGACGTTGCGCAACTCGAGGGTCTCGACGAGGTCACTGATGAAAGAACTTAGATCATTTGCCAGAGATGAGAGATACCTTACGTACGAGTTCCAGATCATGCTCCTATCCTTGATGCCAACGTTGTCGAAACTCTTGTAGATTTCGCGCATCTTCGTAACGCCATGATCAAGGGATTCTTGAGTTCTGAAAACGGCAGCGTCAGACTGCATAGCCTTTTGCATGTTGAGACGAATCTGTGCGGTTGGCTCTGAGCCGTTAGATTGTCTATCAATTAGCAATTAGCAAACTTCTCATGTGCCACCCACAGGTAGTAGGGGCAACTGACCTGATCTTGTCCAAGAATTCGATGCTCTCAATGCCCGATTCTTCAGGAATAGCACTGTGAGGTTTTCCAGGTGTGAAAGTGTCGCGGATATGGTGGGCAACCGCACGACCGAAAACTACGATATCCAGCAGCGAGTTTGCACCGAGGCGATTTGCACCATGCACGGAAACGCATGCAGCTTCACCCGCGGCATAGAGTCCAGGGACAACCTTGTCCTTGCCCTCTTTGTCAACAGTAATGACTTCTCCGGTATATTTAGTCGGGATACCACCCACTGAAAAACTGGTATTCAGAAGGTCCTGTGAAGGTGAGAGTAAACGACGTACTGTTGTAGTGGACGGTAGGCAGGACGGGGATCGGTTCCTTAGTAACGTCAACACCAGAGAAAATAGCCGCTGTTTCTGAGATACCAGGAAGACGCTCGTGGAGCACGTCAGGAGGGAGATGGCTGAGTTGGAGGAAGATGTGATCCTTCTCGGGCCCGACCCCACGACCCTCGCGGATTTCGATGGTCATAGAGCGAGAAACAACATCACGAGAAGCAAGGTCTTTGGCGGTAGGGGCGTAACGCTCCATGAAGCGTTCACCCTCGGAGTTCAGGAGGTAACCTCCCTCACCGCGGGAGCCTATCGTTTATAAGTTAGGGTGATAGCAACTAAATGGATAACCAAATTACAATACCTTCCGTTATGAGGCAGCCAGCGCCGTAAATACCAGTAGGGTGGAATTGAACGAACTCCAAATCTTGAAGGGGCAATCCAGCACGGACAACCATAGCATTCCCATCTCCAGAGCAAGTGTGGGCGCTAGTGCAGCTGAAGTATGCTCGCCCATACCCGCCGGTTGCCAAAACAGTTTTGTGGGAACGGAAGCGGTGAAGGGTACCGTCTTCCATATTGAGAGCAATCACACCGACACACTCGCCATCTTGCATGATCAAGTCAAGGGCGAAATATTCAATGAAAAAGTTGGTGTTGTGCCGTAACGATTGACCATAAAGACTGTGCAGCATCGCATGGCCAGTTCGGTCGGCGGCAGCTGCGCAACGGTATGCTTGACCTCCTTTGCCGTATTTGAGAGATTGTCCACCGAAAGCGCGTTGATAGATTTTTCCTTCCTTGGTACGAGAAAAGGGCACACCGTAATGTTCAAGCTGAGGAGGGAGAATATTAATACCATCGATTATGTTCCAGCACGTCAAAACTGACCTCAACCACAGTGTGAGGCGCCTCTCGACACATGTAGTGAATGGCGTCCTGGTCACCAAGCCAGTCGGAACCTTTTACCTATCCATGGGCGAACATTTTAATGGTTCTTGTTGGCAAAATCTGGACGTTAGCTTACAGTATCGTACATATGCCATCTCCAATCATCCTCAGTCATGTTCTTCGTTGTATGAACATCAGATATTTTCGATGCGGGAGATGGTACCAATACTTACTCCGAGGGCAGCATTGATCCCACCTTGGGCAGCGACGGTGTGACTTCTGGTTGGAAAGAGTTTGGTAATACAGGCAGTCTTGAAACCAGCCTCTGCAAGGCCAAAGGCAGCACGGAGACCAGCCCCACCAGCCCCTCTGAATATATGGGATGAGCGTGTTGGCGTGAGAACAACGTAAGGGCTTACACGACAACCGCGTCGTATTCATGCTCGATGAGAGGATACTTTCCGGACGACCACGACTTGGATGGACATTAGAGGCGTTCGATTGGTTGGCCAACGACTCACTTTGACTTCCTCGGCCTTGACAGGGTTGGTGGAGACAACCCTTGCCACAGATGAGGAGGAGTGAAAAGCTCGTGTTGAGCGAGCGACAGCCCTCGGAAGCGCCTTTGAGAACATGGAGGAGGGTGAACAAGATTCGAAGCTCCGATCTTCAACGAAATTGAGAGCGAAACGTCCCGATCATTCACGCCCTCGTGATTCCGGCTTTCAATAAGTCCCACCCCGGTTCAAGTTACTTACTATCACGTGTAACGGGATTCAAACGGATAGGGAGATTCAAATTGCACTTTATGACCACAAAGAGGGTCTCTGTGCCCCAGTTTTTTTTATATTCCAAAGCCTGTAATATGAACGGTCCTGAATATCTAAAAAAGTTGGCTAAATGCTTTTAGGAAGAAGTTTTAATTCCATGATCTTTAGTGAGATTGGAATGTATGTAGACGATAAATCTGGATTTTTACCTTTAAATGTCGTCTAAATCTTATAATTTTTTTTCAGGCAATTCAATCAGCCTCAGAGAGCATCTACGCCAAATTTCAGCCTCAGGAAGGCGGATATCGAGGTTCTAGGTACGAAACTTTAGAAAATGTGACAATTTGAAGAATCACGATTGATGTACTTGAAACTCCGCTTAAAACGCGACGCGTTCTCGTTTAACTGACCGCGTGCTGTTGATTAACCACCACACACGCAACTCAGTGTCTGCGCGGACATGGTATGTGCCCCAAGAGAGTTGTTACGGCCAATGACACCAAGGTCGCAAAACATCTCCAGGAGGCTGTTCAGCTTCTCAAGCTCATGGAGAAGCCGAACATTACCATTGTCCGCAAAGAAATCAGGTCCATCGATGCAGCCCCCCATTCTTCCCCAGCCGTTCGCCGCCGTGCCTCTCTTGTCAAACAGCTCCAATGTTAATATTATGCCACCAGCCCCATTTCCGACTCAGGCTGCAGGACCGCTCCAACTGCCTCTCCATCCTCAGTTCACCCACCCTCACCACTTCACCCCCGGCCCTCATACAGCGAATCTACATGTCCCATATTGGAACCCTCATGCCCCATACTCCTACCCTCACCCTTAATCATTCCCAACCTGTTCAATATACGACATTTTCATGCCCTTTCATGCATTTAGCTGATGACTACTTATCTCTTCCTACTCGGAATACTTGTACCTAGCACCTTT
>Ga0307517_10003602_pt1 | contig 24064 bp, 11 predicted proteins | sample 23_EM_MG_FD_194515 | JGI IMG/M metagenome (GOLD analysis project Ga0307517, IMG submission 194515) | Populus trichocarpa ectomycorrhiza microbial communities from riparian zone in the Pacific Northwest, United States - 23_EM | ecosystem: Host-associated > Plants > Roots > Unclassified | place...
GTTAAAATTTCTACAAGTCCAACTCATTACTCAAGTTTTCTATAACAAAATAAATTAAATTTATTGAAGTTTGAATCTAAATTAAATTTGTTGAGTTTGAGCTCAAATTAAATTAAAAAAACTCAATTTAAATACATTTCATCATTTTTACTTTAATATCCTTCTAACTAAGGATATTTTAAGTATTTTTCATATCAATTTTTCTAAAACATTCTTTACATAAAGAATATTTAAAGTAAATTGCATCTCATCTGTCTATAAATAGACAATAAAACCACCAAATTAAAAAAAGAAGAAAAGAAGCATCAAGCATACAAGCAGAGAAGACACATGAGATAGAACATAAAATTAAAAAAAAAAAAAAGAAGAAGAAAAAGAAAAAGAGACAAGACCAAACACAAACATTTTAAAGGTTTTTTAAAAGAAATTCAAATCTATCAAGAAAGCAAATTATTGAAGTTTTTTCTTTCATCAAATCAAACCAAGAAATAAAGTTGCGATCCTTTCTTTTATTAAATCAAATTAAGTTAAGATTTTATTCAATTAAAACTTTAAGCTCATGTAAATACTTTCATTTTCATCAAATGAAATCAAGTTAAGATCTCACATAGTTAAAGGTTTCAAGGTCGTGTAAATAAACTTTATCTTCATCAAATCAAATCAAGTTAAGATCTTCCATGGTTAAAACTTTCAAACTCGTGTGAATAATTCTTATCTTTATCAAATTAAATCGAGTTAAAATCTCATACAGTAAAAGCTTTCAAGCTCGTGTAAATATCTTCTCATCCAAAATAAAATATAAATCTAACTGTTATTTATAAAAAGCTCTAAGAGCTACTTTTTTATATAATCAAATTCATTATTTTAATTCTAACACTATTTTTAATGTTTTAATATGAGATTTTATGTGCACATTGACTTCAAAATTTAAAATACTATATTGTTTTTTAAAATGAAACCTAACATGTTATTTGAAATAATCTAATGGTAATCAATGAGAAACTAAAACCACCGAAAAGCCTATTTTTTACCTTGGTAAAATTTATTTTTTACAATATTTTTTAATTAAAAATACACGAAAATAATATTTTTAAAAATAATCCAAAAAAAATAAATCTAAAAAAAATTCAAAAATTTTAAAAAATACAATTGGATAAAACAAACGGGCCTTTTCAAAAACACAATTGGATAAAACAAACAGGGCCTTTGCCCATTGAAAACGTGCAACTACGGTTTCAATTCCTAGAGTAGCGCTGCATCCAACGGTTTACAACCAGTTGATCAAATATATTTGCAGTGTTATAATTTATTGTCATTTTGAACTTCACAATCATTCGATTACGATTCGAGAATCCAATTCGCATAACAAAAGCAACAAATAAATCAACTCACCCAAAATCCATACAACATGATTTGGAACCTCATTAGTTTTACATGAATAACAACAATTTGTCAATGAAACACAACTCTAAACCAGTCAATCTACTTGCAATGCAATAACAATGTCTAATACTGCCTAAACTTTTGCTTTGTGAAACACCGAAATGGTAGAAGACTAATGCCAGGAACAGCAAAGATATCCGATTGCCAGAGGTCGCGTGGGAACACTAACGAAGCAGTCAATTTTGTCTCAGATAAACAATGGCAATTGTCTCAATAACAAGCCGCCAGCGGCCCCACACACCAAAAACAGGGAGTTTCTTTGCAGAATTCGAGCGGCTTCCATGTTACTGCAGGTTAACGATTTGGAAGCCGAGACACTAGAGATGAACAGTTTCAAGATGCAGGACGCCACCCTTTGATGGCATGTGGTCAGTCGAACTGATTTGCTCTCTCGAACACTGGCGGACCCAAGAGACCCAGAAATTATTCAATGATCTCTCGTGTTATAGAAACAAGATACAAAGTGCATCTAACCAGCATTCCTATACAATTACTATAACCCAACTAACAAGAAAATTTCCATAGATTATAGCCCTTTGAGATCTTGAAATCAACATGTTCATGGTTTGTTTGAGGTGATACTGTGCTCATACTAACCGCTAATATATATCCCTATGAAATACAATATATGGAGAGAGAAAAAAGGCAGATGCGAAACAATAATGCAAGTAATTTCTACATACACGCGAGCATATTCTTTCAAGCATAAAAAGATTTAGGTGAACAACTAGGGTAGGTATATCATATAAACCTAGTTTAACTCTGGAAATTAACAAAAATACATGAATAGAAATGGGATTCTCCTTCATGGCACTACCGCCCTGACCAGATTTTGAACATTGCCTAATTCTATTTTGTATGTAAAGTATAAACTACCAACAACAAACTAGAGCAGAAAAAGGGGAAAGGCTACAAAACAGATTGTTGTGGAATTGCTATCTACCAACCGGTATGACAAACCAGGCTTGAAATGCTCTTCAATGATCAACCGTTTTTTAACTTATTTGCCATGTTAGCTAGGGCGGATGCATGCACCAAATCCAAATTCCCATGCCACATTAAAGAGGTAGTTCTATAATGCACCACGATGTGCATCCTAAAACAAGTATAAAGCGTGATTTTGAAAGAGGTGCGACTCACCTGAAAATATCAACCTACCTTAGCAGCAAGCAATTTGGAGATTATCCACTTGCCTCTATAAAAACATTCACACAATTAAATCAATCCGATGCCTAAAGCAGAAACCCCTCCAGGTACCAACAGATAACAAGTAAAGGAGAAAAAGGGGTACTGCTCAGTGCAAGTGAACAACCTACCTCTTAGTCTCCAGTTCAAGAACCCCCCCAGGAAAAGGAATATAATTAAATCCCTCAGATCATAATTCTTAGTACATAAACAGCTCAGATGACACTCTCAGTAAGGACGTGATCGATTTCCACCATGTTGATGCCTGTCTGGACCAGAATTCCCACCATCTCGGTAATTATCCCTGCGTCGACCTCCACCACCATAGCCACCTCTACCACCACTGTTACACGGTGAATAATTAAAAATTGCAGCCTCTACATAACCACTACTACATGCCACATTACATTTAACAAAATGAGATGTCATAATTAAAAATTTGTTCCAGCATTTGGGAAAGTACTCGTGAAAAGCTAAAATAGATACAAATTCAATAAAAGAACAGCTAATATAAACCACTTCCAAAAAAACAAGCTTTCAAACTCTCAACCTATTTGAAAATAAACTGTCGACAAACATGACAAACTTTGCAGTTCACAGCCATAATAAGAGCTAAAAGATTTATTTAATTAAAAATTTAATCCTATATGTGCCGAATATGAAAAGCATCAAAGAGTCAATACAGAAATACATTATGCATAAAAATAAAGCACCAAGTGCAAATGAATACTTAATAAATATATATATATGGGTTTTAATGACCTGGGGGCATTGTTGTTGCAATAAAAAATGTGTCAAATGGAAGTCCCCCCAACCAAAAAAAAACGAAGAAGAAAAGATAGTCAATTTTTTAAGGTTTACAATGTCAGAGTTTCAAAGAGATATAGCTGAGATCACAGAAATGAAAATCTAAAAGATAACAGAGAAGTAACTACCAAACAAGTTGTTTATAACTTTGAAGGGCCGAAGCTAATTTCACTACGATTATTTCAGCTTTGTTTTGTTTCATAATCCCATTTAAAAAGCTCAAAAAAGGGAGCACTGAGGAAAAGAAGGAGAAAACTTCTAAAGAAGAGTAAATAATTGACAGAAACAAGTTGATATGTACAAGCTGACACTAAGGCCTATTAAAATAGGTCAACTCAATAGATACCACCTAGATTGCTATTGCTAATTGTAGTTAACGGTTCAACAAACACAATATAAACTTTGAAGTATCTCAAGGCATTAAACCTTCCTATCCATGTGGTAAGCATGTTGAACAATGTCAGTTTTGTTTTATTACTATTTACAGGGAAATGACTAGTAAAAGAGCTAGAAAAACCCTGGGAATGTATAGAAACCCCAATAAGAAATAAAAATGCATGTGCAATTTCAAAGTACCACCACTCGGATTAGAAATAATAGGGACACGCCTCAGAACCTCCGCAAATCACAGCTGAAAAGAACTTTTGCTAGTCAAAACAGAGGCAGTATAGTTAGTGGAGATACCCATGGTCATGTGCAGGTTGCCTCGGAGCTGACTTTTCTGCCATTGCAACATTGATTTTATAGCCCCTGAAATCATAATCTGGAAAACCAACACAAAAATACAAAGTAAAACAAAAGTTCTCCACAGCATTTACCAGGTAACTTATTTAAGAATACAGTACTAAATAGAAAACTGAGAAACAGTTGCATGATCAATACTGTTGTAAAAACCGCCAGCAGAGTGAGCAGCAGATGGGTCTTCATATGCTAAACAGGCATCACCTTTGTTGTTTCCATTCTCATCAGTGTATATCTTTATATTCCAGGGCCATTGATCTTTATAGCCCCGCTTCTGCTTAATCCTTCCAACCTGCAATGACAGAGTTTTCACATTAATTTGAGCACTTTAAGCACAACAAAGGCATAATACATAAGCAGTTTAGGGCATCTCCAGATTTTGTCCTTAATGAAATCCTTCAACACTATATCAAGGGAATGAGCTTCAAGGATTTTTCGCATAGGTACACAAGATGGAATTTTATACAATGAAGTTTGGTAAGCACTATGAACATAGCACATGAGTTCTAGGAGCATAATTCCCCACACCAAAAGAAAAGGCTATTACAAAAGCAACACTAAATTGAAATTCTTTCCCAGAAACAATGGCATTAAATAATTTGTTTTCATTCATTTTGGGTAAAAATCAGAATGCACACCCTTTGAAAGATAAAACTCATAAAATTTAACAGTAATTAGATAAAGAAGAAAAATAACTAAATCAATCACAGCAGTTAAATGTCATTTACAGCAAAGACAGGCAATTATGTTGTAGATACAAAATCAAAATTTTCTGCCAAACAACATGCATCTTCAGCACAATTCCCCAATCCGAAATTCATAAATATAAATCAAAAGAAAAGGTATGGAATTACTTGTCCAATGCCGCCAAAAAGTTCTCTCAGTTCTTCAATGGTCACATCAGGTGGCAAATTAGATATATATATTCTTGCATTGTCACAAGTATCGCCACAATTATCATCGCACTGCTTAATTTTAGCCGGGGCATCAGCAGGAGCAGCCCCATAACCACTACCTCCCTGATTTCGAGAACCGCCACCACCACGTCCACCTTCATACCCACCAGGTTGACCACCTCGTCCACCACTCCTCACCTCACCTGTAGCATCACCCCCATAACCACTAGCAGGACCACCATAAGATGGAGGGTATGATGTGGGTCCACCAGTATAGCTTGTAGGTGGAGGAACTGCTTCCATTCCGTAGTTAGCATTCCCACCATACGAGTTCGGAGCCGGTGGATAATTACCTCCACCACCACCATATGAAGGGAGAGATGGTGGTGGAGCTTGATTGTATCCACTATCATCTCTTCCTTGATTACCACTGTAAGACCCACCTCTATTCCCACTTCTATTATCATAACCACCTCCTCTGCTTCCATCGTTATAATTACTACTTCTATTACCATCATAACTATCACCACCTCTTCCTCCTCTATTACCACCATATCCTCCACCACTTCCTCCTCTATAACCACCATCACCATCACTGCGATCATTTTGGCCAGCAGCAGGAGCAGGAGTACCGCATTTATTACAAGCAACTCTTCTTGCAAAGTTCAAATTCCCACAACTACATCCACATATATACCAGTTTCCATTACAAAATCTCACACATGCTATAACACAGCAATTGAATTTTAAATATAATGATTTTCAATTATTAGTCATAAAAAAGCACTAAAACCTAACTAAATCACAGATCAGAGAGATTACCCTGGTTTAGGGCAAGGCCAATCACCTTCCCTGCCGCTTCCACCTCGGCCACCACCTCTTCCGCCGCCTCCTCTGCCTCCCCGATCTCCTCCTTGGTATCCACCTCCTACAGATCAGATCCAATAACAATTAACAATTAAACACTCAAAATCACAAGAACGGATCTCAAGACCCTGACAATTATCGGTTAAAACTAATAAAAAAACATTTAATTACTTAATTACCTCGACTTTGCGAAGGACCACCATATCCTCCTCCTCCGCCTCTTCCCCCGCCTCCACCACCACCTCGACCACCATATCCACCACGTCCGCCACCATCGCCTCCGTAACCTCCATATCCACCTCCGCCGCCGTAAGACGGAGGACCAGAATCACCGTCTTGACCATACATACCAGACATGACCTAGTTCCTGTATAGCTCCTTTTACTTGTATTTTCGTTTCTCTCGGTTCTTGCTTTGTTTCTCACCGAGACGCGGTGTAGACAGAGAGATTAGGGTAACGATATTATCTATTGTGTTTCCGTGAGTGTAACTTGATTATATAGGGTCTGGCCTTGACTTGACTCTTGAGACGCAGATATTTTCCTCGACTATACTATGGATTTACCTTATTTACACATTAGTACTTAAACAATTAGATTCCTCAATTTAGTGCCCATTATTTAAACTCTCCAGTGACTTGCTGATACGAAACGTCAAATTATATTAAAAAATGGGTTCTTTTATTTCATAAAATAAAAAAACTCGAAATATTAATAGAAATGGATGGAAATGACCGGTTCAGGAATACCTAAGACTTTAGAGATTCAATTGAAACGGTTTTAGTTTAGGAGTCCAATTGAGAATTGGTGGATATGCTGAGGACTAATTTAATGTTTTCACCGACTGGGAGATGTACAAGTGGCAAGTGCTGATTCGAATGATTAATTTGATTTAACTGCTACAGAAAATGTTACCGCTTGGTCGTTGAATGGGCGGAGTGGTCTGATTAATCAGATTTGATTGATTAAACTAAAAATATTTACAAAAACCAAAGCTTGTTATTGGATATTACTTGTTAAGGAAAAGGTACGGAATTACTTGTCCAGTGCCGCAAAAAAGTTCTCTCAGTTCTTCAATGGTCACATCAGGTGGCAAATTAGATATATTTATTCTTTTAAATGTTAATATATGTTTTTTAATTCATGTACTCATAAGTTTTGTGTCGTAGCATGAATAATTAATGCATGAAACGTCAAGGGTTTGAAGTCTAGGAGTGCATGTTTTTTTCTCTAACTAAAAGAGTGATTAATATATTATTTTAAACGTTTTAGAATAAAGTGATATCTTATCTCATTTGATTGAAGAACCTACAAGATTGCGGATTTTAGCGACGCTAGGCATGATATTATACAATATTCGGAGGAAATTAGTGTTTCACTGTTATAATCCATAAGATGCAGATTATTATGGATTATAACAGTATGATGATATAATTATTCTTATTAAAAAAACTCGTTAATCATGCAGTTAGAGTGAAATTGTCTTTTTCATATGATACATTTGTTATTAAAAGAATGATTGGGAATATTATAGTTTTGGGTTTTTTAGGCTACAGTATAGATATTGAATAGCCCTTCAAGACATAAAAATATTACCTTTAGGTTAGGGGCATAGTAAAGATACATTCATACCTCTGAGGAGAGGGGAAATATATGTTTTTGTTGAGAGGATTCACCATCTTTTCATTTTATTGAAACAGTTCAAATACAAAATTATCTTTGGGTTTTAACAAAAACAAGGCTGCACGTAGAGACATTTTCGTTGTTTTCATTTGGTTGCCACACCCAAACGCCTTAGGGCAATAGCAGACATTGGGGCGTGGCAAGGTTGTCAGACCCCAGGTGTTGAGGCATGACATGGTTGTCAAACACTTGATACTAGAGTCAAGCATGTCTGCCAGACCCAGAGTGCTCGGGTCAAGCATGGTTTCCAGACCCCAACATCTTGGGTCTGGAAATGTTGGCAGACCCAAGCGTCATGGGTCTAGTAGGGGCGTCAAACCCATGTTAATTGAGTCTGGCCAAAGAATATAGGTCTGACACCAATAGATCAAAGTAACTTGGGTCTGGAAGGTGATGTCATATTCAAGGAACTTGGGTCTAACTCGGTCAAAGGCTAAAAACTTGGGTGTGGCACGACTAAACCCCAGGAGCTAGGGTCTGGCAAGGACGTTATACCCAAGTTACTTGGGTTTGAAAGGGGATGTCATATCTAAGAAACGTATGTCTTATTATTATTATTATTATTATTATTATTATTATTATTAAAAATATATATATTATTAATATTGAAGAAAAATCATAGATTTGATTTGAAAGGTAAAAATATCATGGTTGTTAGACATCTGGCACTAGGGTCAGACATGTCTGCTAAACCCCAAGTACTCGGGTTTAGCAAGGCAGCTAGACCTCGGACGCTCGGGTCAAGCATGATTGTCAGATCGTAGTGCCTGGGGTCTAGAAAGACTGTCAGACTCATGCATCATGGTTCTGGTAGGGGCATCAAGCCCATGTTAATTGGGTCTGATAAGGGATGTCATACCCAAGGAATTTAGGTTTGGTTCCAACAAACTCAAGTTACTTGGGTCTATAATGGATGTCATACCTAAGAAAACATGGGTCTTATTGTTATTATTATTATTATTATTAAATTTTAAAAAATATATATGTTATTACTATTAAAGAAAAACTATACATTTGATTCGAATGGTAAAATTAAAAATTATTGTTGTTGTTGTTGTTGTTTTTTTGTTGTTGTTATTGTTATTATTATTATTATTTTCATTATTGTTAATATTATTTATATAATTATTGATAAATTTGAAAAAAATATTATTATTATTAAAAAATAGTAATAAGATCACACTTGGGGTTAACACAGCCACATCCCAAGAACTAGGGTCAAGCAGGGGCACCAGGCCCAAAAAACTTAGGTCTTGCAGGGCATGTCATACCCAAGTAACTTGAATCTAGTAGGTGATGCCAGATCTGGATCTGGTAGGGGATGCCATACCCAAAGAATATGGATTTGACACCAATAGACCCAAGTAATTTGGGTTTGCAAAGTGATGTCAGACCCAAGGAACTTTGGTGTGGCACGACCGAACCCCATGAGTTAGGGTCTGGCACCCCTGCCAGACCCAAGTAACTTGAGTTTGGAAGGAAATGTTATATCCAAGGAACGTAAGTTTTATCATTGTTATTTTTTATATTATTATTATAATTAAATTTGAAAAAAAAGTATTATTACTATTGAAGAAAAACCATAGATTTGATTTGAATGGTGAAATTGTTGTTGTTGTTGTTATTCTTTTCATTATTATTAATATTATTTATATAATTATTAAGTATTACTATTGGAAAAAAATAGTAATAAGGTCACGCCTAGGGTGATTGACATGTCCACACCCCAAGAACTAGAGTATGGCATGACCTCTAGACCCATGGCTTTTGAGTCTGGCATTTTGGTCAAGCCCAAGTTGCTTGGGTCTAGCATGACCGACAGCCCCAAGTTGTTTGAATCTAGCATGACCGCCAGACTCAATAGGCTTAAAACATTCTCTATACTTTTAATATTTTTTTAAAAAAATTTTTATTGACCCGCTGCGGAGCATAGACCAATATACTAGTTTTATTTAAAATGAGTTGTTTTTTTTTTTTTGAAAAAAAGGTGGACAACCCTTATACAAGACAAAAAAAAATATTTTTTATACAATATTAATGAAGAGACATCACTTACACAATATTAATGTTGATGAAAACATGATAGATTCTTATAAGACTTTTATATATATAGAGGCATGGAGAGATAATTATTCTTGACTTTTAACTTTTTTATATAAAGAGCCGTAAAAATGAACAAACAAAACCTCGTAAGCAAACATTGGGCCTATAGTGATCTCGAGGCTCATACCTAATTGGATCTGGAAAGTTGTCAAGCTCAAAGGTGATGGGTCTGGTGGATTATCATACCCATGTCTATTTGGGCTCAACGCGTAACTAGACCAAGGATGTTGGGTTTGACAGTTTGGCAGACCTATATCTGTTTGGGTTCAACGCATAGCTGAACCCAATAATATTAGGTCTGACCATTTACCAGACGTATACGTACCTAAGCTTAGTATGTAATTGACCTCAAGAATGTTAGGTCTTGTGGCTTGCTAGATTTATGTCTGTTTGGGCTTAGCACACAACTGATTCTAAGAATATCAGGTCTGACAGCTTGCCAGATCCATATATACCTAAACTTAGTACATAGCTGAACCAAAAAAATATTAAACATGAAAGCAAGCCAGATCTTTATTAGACTTAACATTTTACCAAACTTAAATATAGTAGCTTATTACCATGTTTTTGTCTCTATCAAATATGTAATTAGGCTAAAAATAAAAATTTGAAAATGCGCTGATGCATCCATCAGGTACATAGGTTAATTAATTAATAGTTGATATTACCTTAATATAAGTAAAATTGGTCCATGGTTTTAATATCTGTTTAAAAAAATTGGGGTTGTGGCACACTGTCGAGCATAGGTACCAAACTTGAATTAGCATGGTGGGTTGATTTAGTGGCTAGACTGGTCCAAGTAAGATAAAGGATCAGGATAAGCAAAAACTCGACAAAATCTGGTTGATTCGTGACCCGGATGACCTGGCAAAACACGGTTGAGATTTTTTTTTCAAATGTGTTTTTTCCTCCCAACCAAAGATTTTTTTTAATATTTTTTAGTTGATTATTAAACATTTTTAAAGTTCACTATATAGATCCTAGAAGAATGTTTTATTTTTTCAATGTAGGATTTGAAGTCTTTTAGTATGTATACTCTATGTTCACAAGAAAAAAATTATGTTTTTTTTAATATAGGATAAAAAATATTTTTGATTTAAATACTTTAATTTAGAAGAATAACATCCTAACATTGCATTTAATGTGAGATAAAAAAAATATTTTAAAATAATCTTTTAAATTTTATTATTAATAATATGTATAATTCACATAAATTATTTTTTAATTTTTTTATATAAAATATTAAAATTTCATATATTTTTAAATTAATTTAGGTTAATGCACGTAAATCCGTACAACTCTACGCGTAGCTTCTTATCTAGATCAACTTCCAAATTGGATCTGATAAATATATTGTCGAGGTTTTTTTTTTTGTTTTTTTTACCACGAAACAGAAATATTCCAATCGAAAGTCATTTTGCTAAAGCACGCCTGACGGTGAGTTACAACCTCACACAAGGTATACACCTAAGCAATTTCTTGCAGCCAACGAATAAACCTCGGAACTTTCCTCTTCCTGTGGCTTCCCTAAAACCTCAGCTGAACCCAACACCGTTCATTAAATGGCCGCTAAGCCCCAAACCCATTTTAACCTCCATGATATATAAATTTTAATTATTTTTTAGCCTTTAATTTTTTTTTTTCACTTTGGTGGGTTCTTGTTTGTATGATTTTTTATCCATGGCTAGCAATGAGAATCCAGGAAGTGAATCCAATAATAATGGCGGTGCTGCTTCTTCTTCTTCGACTTCAAAAGATGGAGAAACACCCACGCAAATTCAACCTTTTAGAATGCCTACAATAGAAGAGGTTCGTGCCCAAGACGTTTGGAATAACTGTGCTGTTCGCAGTGTTGCTAGTGGAGTCATGGGTGAGGATTGATTGGTTAAATTACCTTCCTTCTTGTTTTTTCAAGACATTGAAATTAATGGGTTTTGTTTTGTTCGTGCTTTCGATAATCAGCTCTTATATGGTTATAGTGGTAATAGATGAATTGAATATCTAACAATTCTAGCCTCTGAATGAGAAATTTTAAATTTTTTTGGGTGGCTTTATGATTGATTGGGTCGAGATACTTTCGGTAGTATAGCAATTATTAGGAAATAATTGAGTTTGCACCGTAGCTTTGAATTCAACAGTGGTGATTGACACAGGAGCTCCCCTAAGTTTTCCAGTCGGCGGGGCGACTCTAGGATGAATTTTCAAGGGGCTTGGAGAACCTATTATTCTGTTACAAAAATTCATTTTTTTGCTAATGATCCAATCAAGGAACAACTGAACTGTTATAACTGGTTTCCGTAGTACGATTTTTTTATCATTTGACTCCATACCACCAAAAGGTTTAGTTGTACATTTGAGCTTGAAAGATAGCCTAATAAGGGGAAGGAATCATCCTTTTAGAAACTTCACCTTCAATAAAAGTAGAGTGTTTTCAAATCCGTGGTTTCAAGTAATATGATAATGTGTTTTGTGTAATGGAAATGTTTATTTGTAGGAGGTGGGCTGGGGTTGTTCATGGGACTGTTTCTAGGTGCATTGGATAATCCTATCATGCAAGATGAGATGACAGGAAGGCAGCAATTTATTTATACTGCGAAGCAAATGGGACGGAGGAGTTGGAGTTCTTGTAAAACATTTGCAATTATGGGCTTGGTTTTCTCAGCTGCTGAGTGTGTCACTGAGAAGGTAGTATACCAAGGAGACTTTATTAATAAAAACGTTGATTTTTATGTACCTTTGAAATTTAAAAATCCATAGGAGTTTAATTTGTTGATTGTTTTTAGGCCCGGGCAAAACATGACACCACTAATACGGTTGTTGCTGGGTGTGTCACTGGAGGTACAATGTCAGCAAAAGGTGATCTCTTACTTTGCTGCTGTTCAATGCTTTTTTCATATTAACTGCATTCAGTTTGAGATTAGTAGTCAAGATGATGGGTTAATTTATAAAACTCAGCACTTGCTTGTCGTAGAGCTTTCAAATATGTCAGCTCATGGTTCCTGATACCATCCTATCAATCCACTTCCTCCTCACAGCTTATAAAAGATGTTCCTTAAATCTCCTTTGTGCTAACTTTTTTGAATCCATGTGCTTTATCATAGCTTGCAATTCATGTGGCCAAAAGGATAAAATCACATGTCATATTAAAGTTTGATGAAATTAACCTATTTTGCATATGAAAATCCTGACTAAATTTGCCTATAGTTTCTTGTTAGTGAAACTGAACAACATCTGCGGTGAACATGCATACACTTTCAAACCAATTTCAAAGAAACAAAGGAAATTTATCTGTTAGGAAACCAGAGGGACAAGTTCAGGAAAATGTGGAAAATTTTATACCAGTGCAATAGTAGTGATGACATATTCTAGGTATTTTGACCATTCACTATGTTCATTAGGGTGGAAATGAAGGAGAGTGGATGGGGTGTATACTGTTGAGGGAGGGAAGAGGTGCTCACCTTGTTTGGTAGGATAGATGCATTCTTGAGAAAGGAACAGAAGAATACCTTCCTTCCATCAATCTTCAGTTTTCCAATCCTTCCAAATTGGAAATATTGAAAAAGAGACACGAGTGAGATGAAATTTTTTCCTGATTTTACATCATTTGGATCTTTTTGATTACCTTTTTCCCGCATTTAAACTACTAGAAGGATGGATTCGTTTTCATTCTTCACCTATCCAATGTTTCCTTATGCACCGTATTGTCCCTATACTCCCGACTAAGTAGTGTTTTAATATGGCGGTAGAAGGGCATAACCTCATGATGCGGACAACAAAAGAAGCAAGATTGGTGACTTTTTATAGACAAGGGTATCTCTGTAATTTCTCTATTTGCTGGAAATTCTGGGAAAACTTCGATGATGCACGAAAAAAGAATAAGATTTATGTGGTCTATTTCAACTATAGAATACAAGGGTGTTTTAGTAATTTTCAGATGTGGAAAATCTGAAAATTATAGGTATTTATATCTATTCATTGTTTCAAAATATGTTCCAAATATCTAAGAAAACAAAAAATTAAAAAAATATGTTTTTGATGCATTTCATCTATTCACACGTCCTTTTTGTAATTCTCAATTATTCTCTCTTGTTGATGTCTTATAAAAAAAAATCAAATTCAAAGAAATATGTTTTTGACGCGTTCGTGTTCATTTCGTATTTCTTGATTACTTTTCTTATCAAATTAACATTAATGTTGTTTTTTTTTAAAAAAAAACTAAAATGAGAAAAAAAAAAATAGGGAGCAAAATAGACAAGGGACTAAAGTGCAAAAAAAATAAGGCATCAAGATATAATGGAGTTGCTTGGGGGACCAAGTAATTAAAAAAGCTATAAAACAAGAGAAATGAGAGACCAAAACAAAATAAATTGGGTTATGTGCATTTTCCGTGTCGTGTCAAAAAAAGGTTTTTGACAGCCTTTCCCATCTCCCTCTTCATCATTTTCCAGCACCACTTCCTCCATTTTCCAGCCCTGAAACCAGCCTCCAAACCTCACCATACAACCTAAAAAACTATAGCTGTAACCCCCACGTAACAGCCTTGAAAACTCCATCCAAATCATTGCTTGGTTTCTGGATTATAATTGGAGCTACACTCCTCGATTTTAGATGTTTTTTGGCTTGATGGAAAGATAAGACATAGGCCTAAACTCTTATGATGAGTTTAAGACTCAATCCTGCTGTTTTGATGCTCAAAACATGGACGAAACAGAAAAGTCAGAATCTGTCAAGAAGTTCATTTCAGCTTAGACTTTGTTTGGGTTTTTGGCCTCTATCTAGAGTTATAGATGTCAGGAAAAAGCAAACTTAGATGTGTTGAAAAGCTTAGAAGAAGATCTAAAACTTTTGTGAGGTGTACAACTCCAAATTGTGTAGTTTTGATACTCTAAATCCAGCGGAATATTGTGGAAGAAACAACAATAGTACTACGTAGCAACAACAACAACATCAACAACAACAACACTATCTAGCACCACCCCTGACTATTCTAGCAGCTTTTCAAACCTCATCCCATTCCTTGAAGATCAATTTCAAATTCCAAAGATCTTTTGAATGACTATTTTGATTTATGTTGATTTTGATATGTATCAATGAGGTTTTTAATTGAATAATTTTCACTATCGGGTTGATATTTTTGTTTGCATTTCAGTCAAATCCTTGAAGTTGTGTCTTGCTAGTTTATGTGTATTGGTCATATCATAGTCATCTCAAACATTCTAGTATCATTTTCTTTATGTGTGAGAAGCATATTCACATTGTTATTCGATTCAAATAACATAATTTTTTTTTCTTATTCATGCATGTATATTCATATCCGATGAGTTTTGTATCTTGGTTACAAAATTCATTAAAGGTTTCAGCCTACATTAAAAGGCTGACATTCCAATATTTTCATAAATACTTCTTTTCCAAAATCATTTGTTTAATCTTCAATAAAAAAATTCAATGTTATTCACCTATAATGTTTTAGGCAAATGAACTTATAATAAGTCATACTTTGAATGTTGATTGGGAGTAGCACCTTCAACTTATAATTTAATTTTCAAAAATAAAAATCTTTTTTTAAAATGCATTAAAATTTTTAGATCAGTCATCCATCAACGATTCCTAATATAATGAACTCTTAAAGGTTGTTACTCTCAGGTGTCAATTGGAGATGACAAGGTGATTCATTAATGTGTGATGTGAATATCTTGATTTTGAATAAATTGTCTACTTGTTGTGGTTGTACATACACGAGTCATAACACAGATGTATGCTGACATTGATGAGGGGCAACCAATAAAAAACTGAAAATAACACATCGCATGAAAAATAAACCCCAAAAGGGTTATTGTCAAAACAATTTAGTCCACAAGGGATCTTCTTATTAGTAGATCCTATTCCAAATAAATATACCCATGATAGTCATTGCTTAGGTAGAACTGAGGCGTACAATCTTTCATTCATTTAACAAATATTGCGAATGAATCTTAACAAAGCATTATCCATGGATCATTTTTAAGATTTGGGTTGGGTTCTATGAGTCTAACATAAGCCCATTGGTTATTATTCATTGGCACAAATTGATAGACTATTGGTCATAGGTCATGATTAAAAGTCACCAACTGTAGACATGTCAATTCACCAAGTATTATTAAAATATTATAAATGAGAATGACAAAGATGTATCGGGCTTGTGAATGATTAGGCTTAAACCAACCACTCAAGGTTTAACTCATTACAATAGATTCACTATCACCTATATATATATATATACACACCACTAGTAGATTAGGCATGACAAACTGTTAGGAATAAAAAACAAGAGTAACAATGCAACTTATCTTAGGTGGAATGTTTTAGGATGATAGCATCTTCCCTATAGCATATCTAATCCTTTACCTTAAAACTTTGTAAACTAGTTGAGGTTTTCTATAATCATAATACTAGGCGATACTTTTTTTTTAACATAAAATCTTTTCCCCCTCTATAACAAAAAATCCTTCCTCATCCTTGAGAAAGAAGGTCATGGTTGCCGCAATATTGGGTGCGGAAAGTGTTTTATTTTATTAGTCCTAAAGTTATTAGGTTTTCCTACTCTAAAGAGGAATACTTATGTTAGGGGCTTAGCAATCCATGTCCTTGATGGAACTGGCTGCTCTCTTTCAATAAGCAGCAATTTTGCTTTGATTGCGGGACTGAATCAGAACCTTAGGCGTGACTCTTAAGAACCTTAGGTGCAACTCCTAGCATCTATCAAAATCCTTCTTCATATTCCATCACAAATCAACATTAGTACAGTTTTAACAGCCCTAAAACAGCATTTAAAAGTCAGATTTGGAACATCCCCTAGGCTGTCCTGCATCACCTCACTGTCTTTTTTTGTTGTTACATGGTTAATGAAAGGAGCTGCTTCGCCTTTTGCTGTTCCTGCTAGGAGCTTTCCTCTTTTATTCATTGATTTCGAACTTCTGTTAATTTGTTATGTTTTGATGGCTTCAGTTAATTACCCATGCAAGAGCCTGGTTGTTTTGGTCTTTGTTAGTCTCTTAGAGTGTGAACGGACTAATTAGAGTGGCCATACAGTTTTAATTTCATCATCAATTATTATCATAGTTTTGGTTTATTTTGAGTCATGCGTATTAATCAACTTAATCCTGGCAGTGTGACTACCTGCTGATAACAAACATATTTTAGGTTCAGAATTACATGTTAGAACCTTTCAATCATCTGCTTTTCATTCTCTTCAACTATTTTATGATATCCAGTGCCAGTTCCTTTTAGTTTTCTGAGATGGAGTTGGAATATCAATATATAAAAGCTTCTCTGTTTTGGCATCACCGGACTATCCAACTATGCTATCCTTGAATAAATTGAAGGCATGGATAATTAAACTGTGGAAGTTTCTGCTTGTGGATTTTGAGTTTTATTAGCTTTGGCAATGACATTCGGTGATGTTGAGAAATTATCAATCTTGCACTGACACTGTTTAGTTGTGCCCTCTACTGTTCCAGTTGCAGTTTGGTGTTGAATTATTTAGGGAAACGGTGTGAGTTTTGAGTTTTCAAGCTGCTAATTTTGCAACCATCTCTAAAATGGTCTGCCAATGGCTACTTGGCTTTAAGCTATCCACTTCTGCTCTAAAAACCAATAATGTGATTTCGCTGTGTTCTTGCCTTTTTCTGTTTAATTCATGTAGAGACTGTCGTTCCTTACCTGACCTAATGGCAGTTTGCCTTGCTCAACCTGACCTATCTTACCCTTCTGCCATGTTTTTTAGGTGGCCCGAAAGCAGCATGTGTTGGCTGTGCTGGGTTTGCTGCATTCTCAGTTTTGATAGAGAAGTTCCTAGACAGACATACTTGAGTGGACAAGTACCCGGTTCCAGTTTTGCAGACCTTAGATCATCTGGATTTGGATTAGAGAACTAGCAGTCTAGCAGCTTGCAGTGAAATTGTAGTTTTTCCTTGCATTCGTTTTCAATCGATTTTAATTTGCCCCCGCTATGAAGCGGAACGACATTGAATATACATACATGTCTCGTATAATCGTTTCATTTTTCCATTTAGCCGATGCATCACATATAGAATATCCAGTGCGATCGTATAAATTCCATATCTGCTACAGTTTCTAATAACGAGTGACTAGTGCTCACTTGTCTTGTCTAGACTTGAGAGATTATCCTTCAAGAGCATGTATTCAACTCTGTCAGTGTGTAGACTTTTGCTGGTTCAATTATGGGTGCTGTTATCTTTATAACTCTGATTTGAATTGCTAAAATTACCCTTAAAAGAAAATGTAGCAGAGGACTTGGCTTCTCTCCCTTCCAAACTATTAAGCTTTTCATTTCGGTGAAATCACAATGTTTCAAAGCGGCCACCAATATTCACGCCATCATGCATCAAGCATCAACATCAGTTCGAAGACGTAAATTAGGTCACCAATCTTCATCACAAATTGGACAAGGTGAAACATAGAATTACAAAAAAAAAAGTGTCAGTCGAAGAGTTTTTGGGAACAAAATGTGAATTCGGGGAAAAAAAAGAGATGTTGATTCAAATTAGTAGTGCTTGCTTGATTGGTCTCTGGTGTTTTCTTCTCTTATGAGTGCAGCTAGCAGCTCCTTTCAAATATCTGTGCTCTGTGTTGTCATGTCGAGTTATTACCCTCTTTTTCTTAACAAAACCAAGTTATTACTTCAAACTCTTTCTTTAATCCAATGGGATTTTGATAAAAAAACAAAAAAAACTTTTTCTTTCATTGATTTAGAACTGAACAGAGCAATCTTTAAGCAAGGAATTACAATGTTACTGCTTTGTTCAATATAAAAGAAAAAAAAAACAAGGAATTTACTAGTGATGACATAAAAAAAAAAATTCTTTTTATATTTGAGTGGGGAATTTGGGAGTACCCTCCTGTTCATACTTTGCAATATATTGACTTCTCAAATAAACTAGATTATAACAGTGTAAATTAGATTTTACAAACAAACAATCAAGTAAAACACATACATCAATCACAAAAGTACAATTACAAAAAATACTAATTCTTAAACAATCCATTATATCAAGAAAATAATAGTGGTAGACAATATATTGGTAAATACGTTTTACTCAAGTTTAACAATAATTTGATAAATTAAAAAAATATTGGTAGTGATATAAGTTATGCATATTGCTAAATATGTTTTACCATCATAATCCAAGAATTTCCAAATTCTCCATACATATGCAAAGTGATGAGGCCCAGGGAGTCTAGTAGCTTAGAAATATAATTTATATATTGAATAATCGGTTAATTTTTTAGTTTTAGTAATTTGATCATTTTTTCTAGTCAAGGTGACTGATAGTTTATACCTGATAACTAGTATGTTAAGGTGGTTGGTACCTACAAAAGGTCTTCTTTTGTAAATTTTAGAACTCTTAGATGCTTTAGTAAATATCTTCTTAAATAGATAAAGTAAAATGATATTTTAGAGAGATAGACTTTAAAAATACATATACTAAAAATATCGAGAATAAAGAGATTGTGAACCTTGGATTTTAAGGATTTATGGTGTATTTATAACTCATGAGTCTCCTTCTATGGAGGAAAAGGGCTGGAGTGTAATTTCACTCTTGTAATATCTTGAGTTGTATTCAAATCAAAATAATATGTATTGAATCAATATAAAATATTGAGGGATCTGTGTGGGGTCCTAGAAAAATTCTCAATGGAGTGTTGGGCTCGGACAAAGTGTTTGAGTCCATTAAAGGTGAAAAATAAATCCAGGCGTGTTGTCTGAACCCAAACATGTTAAAATTGAACGTGATAACTGGAGCCCATGTGGATGTTGGGGTGTTAGGCAACATGAACATGCCACGCCTTGCTGGGCTTGCACCTAGCATGAGAGTGGGCTACCATGCCCAAGCCCATGTAACTTGGGCCCAAATAGTTTTCATGTTTTTAGGCATTTTGAATGTTTTTTTTTTTGGGTATTTTAGAGGGTTTTGTGGGCATTTTAAATTTCAATTTATCACAAAGTATATTATAATTGTGAGAGTTTACCTTAAATGTCACCTTTTGTAATAATTATAATGCCGAAGAATAATCCCAAGAGAACATTTGACGTCCACAAACCTTGCTTTTTTTCTTTTACTACTAAGAATACAACAGTAAAATAGAACCAAGAAAGAATTTTCCCCTTTTCTTTCTTTCTCCCATCACGCTATCGGGTGATCAACACATGAAAGAAAGACCAACTCTCGCTAACAGTAACCATTTTCATGAAGAGAGTATTTGATACTGTCATTGTTTTTTAAAATTATTTTTTAGAAATGTATTAAAATATTATTTTTATTTTTTAAAATTTATTTTTTATATTAACATATCAAAACAATTCAAAAATAAAAATAAATAAATTTTTTAAAAAAAATAAATAAATTTTAGCTCAACTCAATTTAATCCAACAATTTTATATCAAACGCCACCCAGAAAGTGGATCAAGCATGGATATTTAACCCATATAGAAAGTGTGGGTCATTCCATGCATAAGATCAAAGGTTAGAATGAGGTGTCTGTTTAGTAATGTATTATATAATATTTTTTAAAAGTATTTTTTAATTAAAAATATATTAAAATAATATTTTTTTTATTTTTAATATCAACATATCAAAATCATAAAAAAATCTAAAAATGTTAATTTGTATTTTTTAAAAGTAAAAAACAATTTGAATAGCTAATTAAACCACATTACCAAATACATTCTAAATTAACTTAAATCAACCTAATCTTTTTTCTTTTAAAAAAATAAAAAAATATTTTAAAATAAAAATATTTTAAAAAATAATCCATACAAACGACTGATTAGATATATTGTGAATTCAGCAGCCAGGCCGGGTCTTAAAAAAACATTGAATCTTTGTCGGATAACATAAATGGACCGTTTTGACTAATGGCAGGGATAGCCAACAAAAACTTGTAAATTCCATCATTCTTGTCACCGAAAAAAATCTCGTCGCACTGCTCCAGCTTCACATCCAAAAACGTCGTAACTGACTCATTTCTCTTCCTCTTCTCCGAATTAAAGCAAACAATAAAGCAGCAAATATCAAAAGCTTTCAGTGATGGTTTCTCGTCTAACAACAACCCTCTCTTTCCTCACTTACCTCTTGATTCTCTTCATCTTCTACAACAATTCTCCCTTCAAATTCTGATAAACTCTTCCTGGCACTGTACTATGAATCTCTATGTCCATATAGCGCTAATTCCATAGTGAGTTACCTTAACAAGCTCGTTGAAGATGACGAGCTTCTCTCAATCGTTGATCTTTACCTCTCTCCTTGAGGTAATGCCAAAATCAGAGGAAACGACACCTTTGTTTGCCAGGTTCTTTTAAAAAAAACTTTTGAGCTTTTACTTCGTTGATTATTATCCTATTGAAAAACCAAATCTTTTTATCAGTAAGGAATTGCTAAGCTAATAAAGTTTGTTTCTTTGATGTTTAAATCGCAGCATGGTCCATATGAATGCTTATTGAGTACAGTGGAAGCTTGTGCAATTCATCCCTGGCCTAAATTGGTTAGACTCGTTAGCTTCTTCAAGTGTGTTTTGATTTGGTTTCGAATAAGTTCATGTGATAATTAAGGTGCCCAGCATTTCTAATTGTGTGTTTCGCTTGTCTTTGTCTTAAAACTGTGATGTTTATGATGCAGGAAGACCATTTTCCTTTTGTTTATTGTGTCGAGAGATTGGTTTATGAGAGGAAGTACCCAGAATGGGAGTCTTGCTTCGAGGATTTGGGTTTGGATCCAAAGGCTGTTTCTGAGTGCTATACTGGTGGATATGGCGATGAGGTTAGTTTACTGTTAGATTTACTTTGCTTTTGTAGTCGGTTAATTCAAGTCGTGGGAGGTGATTTTCTGAAACCGTGTTCTCTATGAACTAACAAATGAAGTTTCCAAGAACAGATCTCTAAATGTGGTGATTACTCTTAGTTTACAGTAACCAACAGCTGGTTTTTTTAATAGATCATTGAAATGTACTGACTTCGTATCTGGTTGATGAAGCTGATATTGTATATTGCGTATTAACTGAAGGTGTTTTATATAGACACAATGAAGTTAAGGCTTTGATTTCATGACTGTCAGATGTTAGGAAGCTCCAATAAAGTGTTGACTGTGATTTGTTATAGATGCTGATTAGGATTAAGATTTGTTACTGATTATTTGTCTTAACTTTCTATTTTCTGGGGCACTATTAGGGAAAGACCTTTGATTGAAGCAAATGTATTAAGAAGGTAGATTTAATCTTGTGATTCTTGCTACTGTGAGTTTATCTCCTGAATTGATTTTATGCGGGTAAGGAAATCGTTTCTGTTTTCTTTACCCTGCTAGGAATATATTGCCTATAGATTATAGGCCTACTAAACCCGGAAGCTTGGATAAGAGAAGTTAAAATCTTGCTCATTAGATATCAGAAGAACAGTTATACTGTTTAAAAGAAAGGATAATTAGGCTAGACAGGAAACAGACAGGGAGGCGAAAGTGAACTGGAACAGAAGTACTGAAAATGCTGTGGTGATTTTAATTGCTTTAGAACTCTTTAAAGTTTGTCTGGCAACAGCGAGGAAAGCCTGAAGATCATGCAACTAGAAACCTATAGCTCAGGTGTGTTTCTCCCACTTGTTGCGTGGTTCTCTGTATTTCAGTTTGGCCCTCCACCTAAATGTTCGTTGTCTTATGTTCTGCTGACTTCCTAATGTTTCTTTTCCTCGTGTTATTATGGTATTTTTTGGTGGGACAAAAATTGTGATCCATGCATAACTGATTGGATCTATACTTGGTACCTCTGTGCAGCTTGAAAAATATGCAACTGAAACAAATGCCCTTCAGCCTCCACATAAATATGTGCCATGGGTGGTGGTTGATGGGCAGCCACTTTATGAGGTTTGTTCTTTTAACTGCGACCTTAAGAAATGGTTATTGATTGTGGACTTCGTATTTTTGCCACCAGGACTTTCTGCGATTTTACATGCAATTTTGCTATTTGTGATGATCTCAACTTGTGAACAATTGATGGTTGTTCACAAGTAATTGATTTCTTTCCTTTTCTTTTTCTACTTTTAAAAGATTACTTGGTGCAATTCATGAATTACTCTGTTGTTTTTTGGATTATGAAGACTTCATAACATACATCTGCAAGGCCTACAAAGGCACTGCCACACCCAAAGCTTGCAGCAAACCATCTGGTTATTCCATCCAAAGGCCAAAAGCAAAATCAATCCCTCCAGTTTGCTATAGGGATACGATTATATCAACGCTATTGGAACAAATTTAATCAGCAATATCATTGTGGATGCAGTAGAAGGAGATCAGAGCTGCTTCAGCATGGATGCATCTCAATTCCAAATACTTTCTAGTTTGATTGCTTTGCTGTCGGCACGCTATTTATGTTATCAAGTCAGCAGTACTCAGCTAAGTGCATGTCTGAAGTTGCCACCCCCTTTTCTCGACTGAAAACAATTAATGTTGTCATTTACTACCAGATAACGTTGTTTTGTGATTGGGGGATTGGGGTGCTGTTAGATAATATGTTGTCTGTGTATATTTATCAATTCAGCAACATGTGTCTCGATGAATGCTTGTAGCCTGTATTGTGCTTGATAATAGGCGGTCCTGTGGTTTGTTGCAGTGATCTAATATGACATCTTGATAGAGATGTACCCACTTGAGCAGAACAGTGGATAGCTGATGCTAAGAACGGTGCTGATGCTAAGAACGGTGCTGATAGACTAGATGACCTGCACGGCATACATCAGGTGGAGATGTATCCACCTGAGTGGGATGGTCCAGCGGTTTAGTTTTCGTCCTCGGGATCCTATCCTCCGCTAGAAAGACTCAGTTGTCACTGTTATGGAGGATAGATTAATTTAAAACTGAGAACCTTTATCTGGGTGTCCTATCACACCTCAATCATGCTAGAGCTAAATTTTACCTGAAGCAATTATCAACTAAACTATTTAATCTCCCAGAATATTAGCTAGGTTTTAAAAATGAGGGAAGCAATGACAGCGTTTTCAAGAATACATGTGGGCAAATGTCTAAAAAGGGATGAACAATTGGAATCACAAAAAGGCTACGGGGTACTAGAATGAATATTCTGAGTAATTTAAGGAACGCAATTCTTTCCCGCACCATATCAGTCCTCTCTTAGAGGGGCCCAAATTTAAGGTGGGCCCCATTATTTTTTATTTCATCAATATATATTTTCTTTGGTAACACGGTAAAGGCTAGTCGATATGTCCGAGTGGTTAAGGAGACAGACTCGAAATCTGTTGGGCTTTGCCTGCGCAGGTTCGAATCCTGCTGTCGACGATTT
>Ga0307517_10003603_pt1 | contig 24060 bp, 34 predicted proteins | sample 23_EM_MG_FD_194515 | JGI IMG/M metagenome (GOLD analysis project Ga0307517, IMG submission 194515) | Populus trichocarpa ectomycorrhiza microbial communities from riparian zone in the Pacific Northwest, United States - 23_EM | ecosystem: Host-associated > Plants > Roots > Unclassified | place...
CGGAATTGGGTCTAAAAGGTAAGTCGGATCTGAAATGCGGACGGAAACGCCGGAAAATCATCCGTACATAAATGCCAAAATTTGGCAGTTTTGGATCGGACATTCGACAGCATATACCAGGGTCCTGATTTTCCCCGAGCTTCTTCGCAATCACGTGGTTAGCCGTAAGCTATTGAAACTTCCCAATGCCGGCCACGGTTTTGAACGCCTTCTTCCTGTACACCTATAGTCTGACAGCCGGACTGGTACTATCTGGCACGTTCTAGGATTTGAAGCGGTCCTGTCGCTCTACCGGTCAATAATTGCTGTCACCAACCTTGCCGCTAGCCCAAGAGAAGTAAGGCGCCATTGCGTGTCCTCTCAGAACGGCGAAGAACGCAGCATTTCAGATCCGATTGGTTACTTGGACTTTACAATGAGGCCTTGGGCAGGTCACAGGGTGCATTTTCTAGCTACTTAATCCCCCACGAGACTGGAGGTACACCGCAACCAAGATGGCTCCCTCTGCCTACTACGGTGCAGTCATCAACCCACAAGAACGCAACCCCCATGAACCTATTTCCTACAACGCGTGGCCCAGGTCTCTCCTCGCTGTCTCGGAGGATGGCAGAATTGTTCGCGTTGTTCCTCACGTCTCCGAGTCTGACATAGAGGACATCCTGGAGCGGGAAGGCCTCCAGGATTATGTCGTAGTAAAACTTTCACCGGGCGAGTTTCTCATGCCAGGGTTTGTGGATACCCACACGGTATGCTTACCTTGGACCTAATGAAAAGGACGGCAACTGATTTTTGACAAATTTGGTAGCACGCGCCCCAATTCCCTAATCTTGGCATGTAAGTCTTAAATATTCAATGGTTGCGCCATGCCTTGATCATCTAATGGCGCCTTTACATGCAGCGGCCAAGAGTACCAGCTTCTCGAATGGCTTTCCAAAGTTGTGTATCCAAGGGAAGCCAAATTCGCTGAAGATGAATATGCTCAACGTGTCTATCCGTCGGTCGTCCGACGCCTCATCAACTTTGGTGTAAGGTTAATTAATATTCTTCATGCAAATTCCTGAATCAACGACTTTCTTTATCAGACGACGACTTGCTGCTATTATGGCACCGTCCATTTCGAAGCCACAAAGACATTGGTAGATGTAGTACATGGTTCAGGTAAGCCTGGCTACGTCTTTCGAACGTGATTGACGTTGACACGGATAAATGCAGGCCAGCGTGCGTTCATTGGCGTATGTATTTTCACTTCGATTCCGCCACAACTAATGAGATGTCGAACACATACGACCAGAAATGCAATATGGATCGCGAGGTTCCTGAGGACAATAAAGAAAGTACCCAGGATTCCATCGATAACACCAAAAAGCTCATCCACTACATCCGGTCCCTCACCCAATCAAGTGATACTGCCCTCGTTCAACCAATCCTAACGCCCCGTTTTGCCATTTGTTGCACTCCAGAGCTCCTCAGGAATCTAGGCGATATTGCGGAGTCCGACCCTTCTCTCCGCATACAGGCTCACATCTCCGAAAACGTGGATGAAGTTGCTACCATGGGGGAGTTGTTCCCAGGTAACACTTCGTACGCGGATGTGTACGATTCTTTCGGGTTGCTCGGGCCGAAAACCATCCTTGGACATGCTGTCCATCTTGGGGACGACGAAGTGAAGCTTATCGCTGAAAAAAAGGCCGGGATCAGCCACTGCCCAACGAGTAACTTCAACCTAACCAGCGGGATCGCACAAGTTGGGAAGTATTTGGATGCAGGTATCAAGGTTGGGATTTTGGGTTCACGTAACTCTCATATGTTTACCGAATTTGACCGCGCCCTCGTAGGTTGGCTTGGGGACAGATGTCGCTGGAGGATATGCCCCCTCGATTCTCCATGCCATCCAACATGCGAGCATAGCCTCCAAGGTGCTTTCAATGCAATCGAACCGCAACGAAATCCGCAAACCGGGATATAGCGGCCGTAAGCTCTCAGTCGCGACCTTGTTATACCTAGGGACTCTCGGCGGTGCACATGTTTGTGCTCTGGATCAAGACATCGGTTCCTTTAAGGTCAACAAGAGTTTCGATGCGTTGTTGGTCAGGGTGTCGCCGGAGGCGGGTAACCCAGGACTTTGGCCGCCCGACGACCCCGAAGAGGAAAAAGACCTGAGAGGACTGTTGGAACGATTTTTGTTTTGCGGAGATGATAGGAACATTGCGAAAGTCTATGTTCAAGGCAAGCTCATTGGGGGCAAAGATTTCGCTAGGTAAACCTTACGCCATCCGTCCCAGGATTCAATTGTATTTCCATAAAGTTCTGTACTGTAGTGTTATCCTTTGCGCAGACCATGAAGTCCATTTTCGTGATGATTACTAAACTTGAAGTGGCGCTAGGCAACTGGTGGGGCTGCCAGGCTAAGACCCAGAGCATGAACATTAGATGAACAACAAGTGGTTTTGGTATATAATACACATTTATCTGTAGCGGCGCCTAATTTTTATTTAATAATAAAAAGGGAGGAAAGAACAAGAAGCGCCGGTGTATTGCGGCGCAACGGAATCAACAAAAAATTATGTACTAATGACCGGCTCCTTTCTCGAAGACCGTGATTGACTCAACCTCATCAAAGTTATAAAGTGGCCTGAGATCCACCTTTTGGAACAGGACGTAACGGCGAACCCAATAAGGAAGGAATTCCTTCACTTGATAGGTCACATGTTTGGAGGTCGGAACGGCGAAGACATAGTCGAGCTCTTCCAGAGTTCTTTGTTTCGTTTCTGGATATGACTGTAGGTGAGATTCATATGGGAAACAAATCATCATCATTCGTACCCGGCATTAGGAGGAAGATCATAAAGAATGCAACGACATTTAATCCCGCGTAGAAGCCAAACGCCCCGACACTCCCAACCGCGCTTAAGAGTCGAGGGAACGTCAACGAAAGGACGGACGCCCAAAAAAGGCATGTAGCGACGGCCCATGACCTGCAATATTCGAGATCAAGCTAACCATCATAAAAGGTAAAACACTTACATCCCCATTTCTCTGTGCGTCAGAGGGAAAACCTCCGCGGAGTATGTAAACGGTACAGGTCCTTCTCCAGGTGAATAGAAGGCTGAATAAATTCTCAGAAAAGGTCCATATTTATCACAGAAACGAACATACCGGCAAAGAGGAAAACGAAGAGAGCAATAAGTGGGACTTTGGCACTATTCGAATCGGGGATGTAGAAACAGAAACCAGCAGCGAGAAGGGTCCACGCCATATTGGGGAAGGTAAACAACAGCAGGTTCCGGCGGCCGAACGTGTCAATGGTCCAGACAGCCGGGAACGCAAATAGCCAGTTGACAAGCCCGAATCCCCAAGAGGCCAACAACGCTTGCTTGGCTGTGTAGCCAGCATGGACGAAGATTGTAGATGAATAAAACGCGATGATGTTAATGCCACACATTTGTTGTGCGATCATCACAACCCAACTGGCGAGAGTTGCACGGCGGATACGCGGCACACTGAAAAGTTCGTAGAAGCGAGAGAAATAGGTAGTCCCTTTGAGGACGGCGAACTCTTCCACAAGTTGTCGATGGACATAGTAGAGATCGCGGGCTGCCTGAAGCTCGCTGTTGCGAAGGCGACAGAAAGATTTGTAGGCGTCGACATAACGACCCTTCTTCATGTACCATCGTGGAGATTCTAGAAGATGAGTATTTGAGTTTACATCATCTAGGGCCGAGAGGCAAAACGAGACATACCAGGACAGAAATAGATCCCCAGAGTCAAAGGGACTGCGGGTAGGAAGGCAGAGCCCAATTCGAGACGCCATGCAATCGCTCCAGCACCTTGGAGAGCAAGATTGGCGGAGAAACCAAGGAAAATTCCGAAGGCGGTCTAAAAAAACCTACATTTCAGCAATGCGTCATACAGCCAGAGGTCTGCTTCTTGATAAGTAACTGACCCACAACTGCCAAGACATTACAAGTCCTCCTCGAATGTTGGCTGGTACGTTTTCTGCAGCAAACACAGGAGATGTTGTCGCCTTTGGGCCCATTCCGAGGCCAAGAAGCAAACGACAGACCTACTTTGGTATTAGATCTTGCCCAAAAGAGTATTAAAATTTCACGAACGAGGAGCTGCTCCCAGGTTTGTGCGAGGCCCTGTCCAATAACACTGAAGGTACAAAATATTCCGCACCAAAAGAGGGTCCCGCGACGCCCGAGGTAGTAATTTAAAGGATCTGTCAACCAGCATCCAATGAGACATGAAGCGATATACGGCCTATTCAGATAAGAATCAGAACCAAAATCAGGGAAAGAAGATAGTCGGACTCCTTACCCAGCGTTGATGACCCCAACAATCCACTCATTGATTTCTGCTCGTGGGTTACCCGTCTCCGATGTGAGGCCAAATTCTTGCGGGAACGACAGATTAGCGCCGTTCGAGCCCGTTTGATCCCATCCTCTGTCCCAAAAAGTTCTTATCCGAAAAGTGATGGCTTGCATTTCAAGACTTACTGGACCGCAGCAGCTAAACTGCAAATGACTACGGTGAGGTAGAGCTCTCGTGATTGACTCCATCGATCTATTGGATTTTGGACCTAGTTAGGTTGATCTATTATCCGAGGAGGGGAAAGGACGTACGGGTAGTTTCGCGCCTTATGACTTCTTTGTCCCCATCGGATAGCTCAGGGATATTTTCAAAGTCTTTTTGGTTTTGGGCAAGCAGCGCGGCCTTCTGAAATAGTTCAAGTTTGTCGTCGAGGCCCTTCTCCTTCGTAAACTCCTCAACTTGCCGCATCAACTCTTGCCGTGGTATGCCATAAAGAGGGTTTTGGATCCTGAAATTATTGTTAGAAAATGGAGACGGAAGGGGTCGTTGAGGACATACTTCGCTTGAACATTGTTGGCGAGCCTGAGGGTAACGCCGCCCGATCTCTCTTCATCATAGCTAACCTTCTCGACACTGGCGTCTTTTTCGGCGCTGTTCCGCTGGACGTTGCTCGCCGACATTACAAGAAGCGAAAGAAGAGCCTGCAAGAGTGAAGGGTGGGCCCTCACAACTCACAGTTTATGTAGGGCTTCCATACTGATCAGTTTGGAGCCAAACCATTGAAACACGCGAGTTTCGAAGCGGAATATTATCCATCAAATCCTAGATCCTTCTCATCGGTACATTTGGGCACAACTAGTTCCATCAAGCTTTGTGTTTTGATGAATAATTCGGTTTTTGTGAGATGCCAAGACCGTTTTATTCTGGGGAACTAGCCATTTGTGGGGCTTCGGTGATTTGGTATGCATTGACAACACAGGGTAAGTGTTTTGAAAACGCAAAGGTTACCCATTTGAGAAAAATAAATACCTAAACAACGGATCGGAACAACGGAATTAATTGGGATTGAGGCTTATCGTCATTGAGGAGCCCACTTGTGGAAAGAACCTCCTTCCTTTTCTCCGTACGAAGTGGACAGTTTCGAAGTTCCGTCCTTGAAGGATGCGGGGATCCTTGATTGTGCTCTTGTTCTTGTCGAATTCGTGCGACATCTGCAAGTGAGTTCCCATCGCCACCGATTTTTTGAGCATCATGTTTCCAATAATTATAAGTAAAATCCAAATGACCTTTTCCACACCTCCATTTCAAATTTCAGTGGTCGGAAATCTGGAAATTTAGTAGGAAAACCATTGGGCTGGATTCAATAACAGCGTAAGGAGCAACAATTTGATTTTTTGGAAGCACCGTAACTAGTCGACTCGTGCTGGTCGCATCGACGTGGCGCACTAGTAGTAACACCTCGCGAATGGCCAGACCGTGACTTCATCGAAAACCGCCCCAGGTAGACAACAGTCGAGTCAATCACCCTCTCAGAGAATTGTATATAATCCTCACCTGAAGCAGCCAAGGCACCCATTAGGAACAAGAAGACCACAAGATTAGCTATATCCAACGTCGGTCGCGTGTCTCACACCTTCGCCAACAAAGTCAAACTGCTAGGTTGATTGGCGATTTCAAGGAGGAAGGTTCTAGCCAAGGCACGATTGGTTCGTGGCGCACTACACTAGCATTGCGTTTCAGAAGCATCTCCAGAAAGAAGAATATACAAAACGGAATCTATACACCCAACACTTACAAAAAATGCAATTAAAGTAAGTCTACCTTGAAAAAGAAAAAGGAGAGGTAAAGGCAGTAAGGAATGTTTAATCTCGACCATCCGACGCAGCTACCTTAATTTTTTTCATTTTCTTCGCAGCAGGGCCACTGGTAATTGCACCATTACCGCGGGTTGAGTCCTTCCCAGCCCTCTTAGTCCACGCACGCTGTAGTGCACGCTTTGCTTCTCCATCAGGGAAGGACGCCAGATCGAAGTAGTTGGCAGCGAATTCGATGAGCCTAGGAATGTAAAAAGATACCAGTCAAGCATACCCCTAGAATAAGGGGCAAAGAAGCTACGCACCATTCCGCTTTCACTTCCGATACCGTTCGGATGTAAGGCCTCGTAGTTAACACGAATTCATTAAATATAACCCATTCAGGTTGGGTGTCCAGACCGCATGACGGATGCAGTGCAACCACCTGCAGGAGGAATCGTGCGATGAGCGGAGATACTGGACGATAGGTAACAGTCTAAACTGACCTGGTGATCTTTCACTGTAAGATAGTTCCCCTTCTCGCCTTCCTTGTGAGCGACCTGCATGAAGAATCCACATACGAGGGCCTGGCGGATTTTCAAGTACAGCCTCTTCTCGTCTGAAAGGGAAACGAGGTCGATGTCGAATCGCTCCATGTTCCGTTGCAGTTGGGCGCGGACATTATCCGCTTGCTGTAATGCACGGAGGGAGAGATAGTTCGTCCATGCCCAGTTCTTGTCGTGTTTATCTAAAGAGATAAATAAAGGAAAATATTAGTCGGAGCTCCGGCGAAGGGGGAGAATTCTTACTGAGGACATATTGGTTGTAGACGTTGAGCAAGGTCAAATGATCACCATCGGGCACGCTGAACAGGGCCTTGGCAGCGTCTGCTTCTCGTCTTTGGTTATTCGGTCGGAGCCAGACGTTTGGAACTAGGAAAAGCAGAACAAAAATTAGCGATGGCAGATATGATGCAAAGATGCGGCTTACCAGACATCATCGCAGTGATGGTTAACATCTCATTGCTGCAATTGAATTCAGGACTAACGATCAATAATTTGGCCAACTGGATCGAAGAACCATGTTTAGTTGATTCATTGGGCGATATTCAATTTGATTACCTGAGGGTCCAGAGGAAATTCGGCCATCATGCCACCCAGCGGCGTTAGGTTTCCGTCATCGTCCAGAGCCGCAAGGTAGTTCAATAACTCCAGAGCACGCATAAGCGTTTCTGGAGCAGGAGCATCGACGTAATCAAACGAAACCAAATCCTACAACCAAACAAAACCCGTCAGCTATTAGATTCCTTGCGGGGGAGTTGATGAACCGACCTTGATTCCAAGCTTCATCAATTCGAGCACCGTGTTGCTCAAATTGCTTCGCAGAATCTCTGGATGCGTTTGTTCCTCCAACTCCTTCATGAAGTCCTTCTCCGTATACAGCCGGAAGCATTTGCCAGGTCTCGTACGTCCAGCACGTCCCGCTCGCTGTTGGGCTGATGCCTTCGAGATCGGACTCACGAGCAGACTCTCAACGCGTATCCGGGGATTATATACTTTCTGCTTCGAGAACCCTGGGTCGACGACGTACACGATACCGTCTATTGTTAGAGAGGTCTCGGCGATGTTGGTGGAAACGACGATTTTACGTCCAGCAGGGCCATCTTTGGTACGTGGAGAAGGTGCGGGGTCGAAGATACGTTGCTGTTGCTGGGGGGGCAGGGAAGAGTAGAGGGGTATGCACACCAGCGGACCAACTGAATCTGGGTCTTGGTTTACCAGATCGTCCGCCTCGAGTTTGATCTTCCGACACGCGTCCTCAATCTCTTCTTCTCCAGTCAGGAAAAGGAGGATATCGCCTGGATCCTCCGCTCGATGGATCATGAGGACCGTACGGATTGCGGCCTCGACGTAATCTGGCTCGGGTTCTTGCGTGTAAAACACTTCGACGGGGTGCGTGCGACCAGGGACTTTGAAGAGTGGTGCGCTGGAGTCGGAGCGAAGGCTGAAGTACTTCTGGAATTTGACCGCGTCGAGGGTGGCGGACATGACGATGATTTTGAGGTCTTTCCGCTTCTTCGCGATGCCCTTGAGGAGGCCCATGAGGATATCAGTGGCGAGCGTGCGTTCATGGGCCTCGTCGAGAATAATGGTGGAGTATCGTTCGAGAGAGGGGTCATTCATAGCTTCGCGGAGAAGCATACCATCCGTCATGTATTTGAGAAATGTGGTGCCCGGTTCGGTCATGTCTTCGAATCGAATCGAGTAGCCCACCTGCCGTCCGAGTTGAACTACAGGGATAATTAACAAAAAAAATAAGGAGGTAATAACTACTGTAACGCACCATCCATCTCGTCAGCAACCCGCTTCGCAACTGACATCGCTGCCACTCGTCTAGGTTGTGTACACGCAACCAGCTTTCCTCGCGTGTGTGGTAAGTCTGAATATGCGACAAATTGGGGGATTCTGCAGGAATGTATTAGCCTGCGATCATAAAAAGATGGGCTGTGCACACTGTGTTGTTTTCCCTGACCCAGTCTCCCCAACCATCACAATAACTTGGTTTTCAGTGAACTAAACACACATGAGCATCAGGGGGCGACCGTGGCGATGCGACAACAGAGGAGGGTAGGCCGATCGCTAAGGACAGCAATATCGAACCCCTCCTCAAAGCGCAGAAAATCTAACTCACTATCTTCATGAATTCGTCCATTTGTGCAAAAACTGGAAGGTTTTTGCGGGCCTCGAGGATTTTCTTATACTGCCCGGAGTGCGGTTGCTTCGTGAATGGATTTACATCACCATCCTAGCACTTTTTGTCAATAAAAACCCATAGAATAGTCATAAAACATACCAGAGCCTTCCTAACGTCTGCGGCTTTCACCATTCGCGGTATCCAGCCGTAGAGAGGCTCCTTTTGGCCAGTCTGAGCCTGCGAAGCCGCACCACGTTGTGATGGGGGAAGGTATGCGAGATATGGGTTATCTCGTGGCTTTGAATCCGACATTTCGAGAGAGGTAAGAACGGACCCACTGATTCTGACTGAAGTTGATCATCAATTAGTCACGTGTGGCCTCGGCGGACTTCAAATTCTTGTATCCGAACTTTAGCTTTAACTTTTGGAAAGTACTTTCACTTTCGCACATCTTTTTCTTTTCCACTTGACTTTCGCTGGTCTTTATCTTTCCAAGTATACTTTTCGTGCGCTTTGGAAAAGTACTTTTACTTTCACATGCCTTTTTCTTTCCGCTTGACTCTCACCCGTCCTTTTTTTTTTCAGCAATACTTTTCGTGGGCTATCTCAATTTCGGTGGTGATGATTATATATTAAAATGCTATTTCGTAGGCATGGTGGTCGGCATATTTATTAACATAAAAGGATTTGAACGCATGGAAAGTATATTCACGATGCGTGCCGCCAATTCCGGAGAGATCACTGGGAGTATGATAAAGAGCTGAGGCTGAATGATAGACGTCAATGCGGAGTGTCGAGGAAACGAGTGGGCATGCGTCGAGTTCGACGTCCATGCCAAAAATATCGGAGTTGGGGCGTAAAGGAAGCGTCGAATATGTTCCTCCAGCTGCGGCAGGCCGCAGGCCAAGGTGTTGTGAGAGATGGGCGAATGTTTTAGGGTACTCCCGAGCTGTAGTAAGTCTTTAGTTAATAGTCGTACCCTGGTATCAGTCTTAATGCACGTACCGGCACGTCTGGGTAGCCGAACATCCCCTTCTGATGTCACTCCTTCGACATCCTCTGCGTCTACCTCCTCCGCCTCTACCCCTTCTGCGAGTTCTTTTGCATTAGAATGAACTTGAGGTATCGGCCGTCGTCCCGGAAGTGGATTGCCTTGAGTTGAGTTGAGCATACCCCGGGATTCAAAGTGGACCCGTGCGGCAGCGATCTTATCGATCCGTTGATTTGTTAAAAGCATCTCACCGAGCGGGTGGTTTCTACTGGATCGACGCCATGGTTGCTTGACAGCTTTGATGTGCTTGGACTCGGTGATGGAGGAACAAAGTCCATTGGGCGCCCCGAACATCTGAATCATAAGGCGATAGTGAGCAAGAGCATGTTGGCGGGGAAGTAAGAAGTCGTCCCGAATTCCCAGGTCGATAAAAATCTGGCGTTCTTGGTGGAAACGGCGGACAGCATTTTCAATTTGATCTAGGACATCTTCATCCATTTGCGATGGCCGGACTAGGTAGCAGAAGTCCAGGAAGGCAGAAATCGCACGAAGCATGCCCTCGGGGACACGTCCAGCGATGGCCGGCAAGAAAACCTTCATTAACGCCTTCGAGTCAACCCCTGTCCATTGCTTGAAGCCACGGCCCTCTGGGAAGCGACAAAGACCCGCAAAAGGAGGAGCTGCGGCAATCTTATTTGAGTTGCATTAGGTCAAATTTTTTTGGATGTTGTGCATGTGGAGAGATTACCTTCGAGCCATAAGCCGGTTTCTGTTTGGCTGAGATTTAAAGTATTCCTCGACCCAACTGACAATATGGTCTTTGAATGTTCCTTTGATTATCTGGTGGAGGAGATCAGGGGACAGAAGCTCATGAATATTCGCAAGAGGAAAGTTTGTAGTGAATGGCTAAGTAACAGGTTAATACACGGTGTTGAGCAGTTACAGGGATCGCTAGAAGACCTAGCATAACGTCAGGTACAATTCCATAACCATCCCACAGCCTTTTCCCGCCTTCTTCGCCTACAGCATCCATGAGAGCGTGGGTATGTTCTGGTGAGCGCATCGTCGAAGTCAGTCCAATTTTGAACAATGCGGCGTACATCTAGATTAGTTATATCATTCAGTAATCCATATAAAAGTCTTAGTTGGATTGTACAAACCTCGGACACCAGCCCGAAACAAGAGAGCTTGTTCAGGATAGTCGGCAATGTAAGGACTAATCCCATAGATTACTCGACAGTAGTGCCCGTCACCACACCGTGTTACTCTAGGCTTTGACATCCAAGGCTTGAGGGGCATCAGGATTTGGGTGAGTGATGAATGAAAAAGGTGGCAACGAAATTTTCGAAAATCGGCACTGTCCTGTTTATGTCGCTCCGCTAGAGGGAAAATAAATCAGAACTTGAATATGACTAAGAAGTACTCGTCCTACTCTTAGGAGTCCAATGAGAGTCAGCGCATTGCGGTGTGCTCGTCGTACATGGTTCTGAGTAATGCCAGACGATATGTACAGTGGGTAGTATTCGGTATGTCCATTCCCAACGGAGACCATCGTTTTATCACTTCCAAGGATGCATGGCACAAACATGGCTCCGTGGTTTTGAGGATCCTTAGCAAGTTCATCCTTCAGCGAAATGAATTATATTTTTTTGGTTTGAAACATACCGCTTGACCCCAAACCCATTGACCAGACATCAAGTCAGTGTACTGACGCTTTTTGTTCCGACCAAAGACCTTTTTTGGTGCATAATCGGTCTCGTTGGCGAAATCTGGGTTGCCGACATGACTTTCGAGGACGTCAAGTGGGTTCCGGAACCAAACATCGTACTCCTTGGTCATCCAACTTGGCGCGTGTTCAGGGATTTCTCCAGAGTACTTGACTTTGAAATCCTCCCATAGAATGTCGCCAAGAGGAATGGAATCAATAGTCGAATGCAATCCACGAGCATCTGGAAATCGCGGGTCGACAACCCCACCTTTGGCTTCCTGCGATGCAGCCCAGATGTTTATCAGGATGTTGGTGTTTCCAGCCGACATTTGAACTCGCGTATACAGGAAATCCGCAAGTTGAAACTCCTCTTCATTAGAAAATGGAAAGTAGTCATCCCTTTCTTTCGGTTCTCAAGGTGGTGGAGGGGCATTTTGGGGTAAATCATATCCCTCAGGATCACATGGTTGGCCTAAGACTGCAATGAGAAATGTTCGACTCGAAAGTGCAGAGAGAGAGACATTACCGTCGAGATAGGTCATCATCATTGTCAGCAGAGCCGTCCACATCAGACCATGACCATGGGACTTGCGCCGGTTTCCAGCAGACTAAGTTGAAAGCAATGTTTGAGCCTTGAGGTCAACGTAAAGATTCCTTAATATTGAAAAGACATTACCTTGGTAGCAGCTTGGGGATGGGACTTGGATTTCCATTTCGGAACCTTCAAATGATAGATACATTGAGTAATGAACACCGACTATAACACGATCATACCTTTGAGATACGTGCGGCATCACGCTTCGAGTGCCCAGTCTACAAATGATACCCTACTGAGAATTACGAGGTTGAAATTAAATCAAAGGCATACCTTTTTAGTGCTGCTGCGTCGAGTCCTGATTTCAGGTTCTGACTCGGATGCTTCATCCTTTTGACCCTCCCAACCTTCTTCGTTCTCATCATCTTTGTCCAAGGCTCCGTCGAACTCAGAGGCTGTCGTGCCTGGTTCATAATCAGGGAATGAACAATCCTGATTGTCTTCAAGATGCTTGTCGTTGTCGAAAAGATATTGAGGGTCCGAAGTAGCCATGTCTGACTCGACAGGACTTTTGTTCCACCGAGGGCGCTATAATGTTGTTAAAGTTAATATACAAAGACACAGCTATCAGTTAAAGAAAAAATACCTCAGACGACATCTTCTCTTTCAAGGAAGCCTTGTCGAGATGCTGCAGGTCCGAGTCATCAGATCTTCGTTGTCCAGCTCTTCTTCTTCGCTGGACTTTCTACCACTTTCCGAGTCAGTTTCCGAATCGATATCATGGGTATCTTTGGACGTGGTTGGTGCAGGACGGCGGTGAGTCACAGGGATGCTTGAATGCCTATCACGGACATCAACATCCTTCATGATCTCGTCATCGTCATCGTCATCGTCATCATCCACATTTATTGGAACAGGCTTTCGACGAGTCGCTGAAATGAAATATTGAATAAATGAATCAGAGACCATACTCATAACATACCGGCCATTGCGCAATTTGGGGGTTCCTGAGTTGCTGAAGCTACTGAAAATGAGTTGTGACAGAAACCGAATGGAAGGAGGACTTCGAAGTTGGTCCCACAGGCAACTTCTTTGGAAACTACGACGATTATACTCCTGAGGAATTCGGGTTAGACCCTGAGGAAGAATTGGAAGAAAATCCCACTCACGGATCGGATTCAGATAGCGATGAAGAGGAGGGAGTACAGATTCCTTGGAACCTAGCCGAATTCCAAGGACATCCGAGTCGACGCCAATCATCGATGAAGCGGAATCAAGTGGCACTCCAACATCAGGCGCCAGCCGAATGCGGGGCGGAGCCGAGACTGAGCTGAAGAAGAAACCCTACATTGTTAAATTCAGCAAAGGAAGGGCAGGAGCAACATACACGAACCCAGATTGCGTCGATCAGAACACCGCCTATACTTCACAAATTGGGAACCAGGAAAACCCTTTCAACCCGTTTCGTTCAAAGGTTGAGTGGGAAGTTGCGCTTTGGGCAAAGACCAAGTTCGACTGCATTTACAGAATTAATGAGCATTGAAGGAGTAAGTGAGATGGTCAGCATACGCACCATGTGATCCTAATCTAAGGGATTCATTTTCAGGTCCCTGAGCGCCTTGGTCTGTCCTTCAACAATACGGCAGAGTTAAACAAGATCATTGATAACCGCTTACCTGGACGTCCATGGTTCCAACGGCATGAAATCATTGTCGGTGATGAAGTCTGTGAGGTTTACTTTCGCGACATTATTGCGTGTATACGAGCCTTGTTTGGTGATCCATCGTTTGCGCCGTATCTGGTCTTCGAACCTGAGAAGTACTATATCGATGATAAATACGGTTATATCATGATATGCATACAGGAAGGTGGCGGTGGTCAACACAGGTGAGAGTTCAACGTAAAGTTGACGTTAACAATCAGATCCCACGCTGAACTACTTTAGGAAGAAGATAAACCGGGGGTATATCCTGCCAGTCATACTAGCCTTCGATCAAACCTCTCTCCTGTGCTTGAAATTCCACCCCATGCTGCCACCACCAGCACTTCCCGAGTCCCACTCGTTAGAGAATGGGGTGTGCGTTTTACCCATACCTACTTCGGACACTGCATCTCCATCTGGTATGTAAGCTTAAGGGAGCAAGAGGGGCAAGAGGTCGTCCAAAACCACCCGATGGAAGGTAAAGGGTAATAATGGGCTCATATCAAGGGAGTTGTCAATGCTGTTCACGCTGAGATTACCAGCTCGCTGGCGGATGGCCGCGATGAACTGGAGGCCGCGTTTCTGGTGCCTGCCGTGGCGCCCACGAGGAAATTGGAGAGGTTGACTCTGTTGTCGCTCATTCGTCGCCCACCCGTGCTTTCCCTTTCTTTTTCGTCGTCACCGCGCCCCGTCCTCGCGCTCTGGATGTTATTGCGACAGTTGTTACCGTTTTCACGTCGTCACTGTATCATTGTGGCTGGTCGGGGAAGTTTGAATCTGGGTTAAGGTGGGGCTGTTGGCCCGAGGGGAGGATGGGAGGGCAGATTGGACAGTGCCATAACCCTTTGGGAAGGTCTTGGGACGGGGGGTCAATGCAGTCCCAATGCCAGGCTTGACGCGTTATTTACAAGGGAACTGGGAAGCAAAATGCAAGGAGCTTACCTCTATCGCACCATTCGCAGAACAGGACTCGGGCCTTGTTTTTTTATTTATAGACGTTAAGAGGGGGAATAAGATATTGGGGGATTGGAAGGCTCACATCATCGCCTCTCTCCATGCACACTTCGCAGGTTTTACACTCGATACATTTCCATGGATACGCACGGAGTACATCCACCAAGCCCTCCATTGCCATGCAGCTTGGGTGACCTATACGTGGGATTGCATTGGTTGGGTGTACGCACAAGGAGGGATGATAATGCCATACAGCTGCGCCCACACTCACAGCACGTAAGCATGCTTTCTGGTTCACCTGCTTTGTTCTTCTTTTCGCTCCCTTGACAGAAACTGCACTCCTTTTCTCGTAAGTATTTGCGCTTCCGTTTGGGCTTTGGGGGTGGTGGTAGGGGTTGCTCCTCGATTGGGAAGCATGGAGAGGGAATCTTAGACACATTCCTATCTGGCATGTCAGGGGGAAAGAGGCTGTATCGACGATCGTGCGGATGGGAGGATAGGGATGATCCGGCGGAGAAGTCTCCCGGATCTATGAACGACGATGACAGCCCTTGCACTGCCGGTGGGCCCGCCTGGCAATGCTGGCATTCAAAGTGCCGGCTCTCATCCTCGAATATATTTACACAGGGTCGATGATGCCACTCCGAGCAGATTAAACACCTTATAGTAGGAATGGATTCGATATCTGCCCGAGAAGTAAGTTCTAGTACACAAAAAGGTTTGTGTTTGTGCGCACACTCACCGTCACCACCACAGATACAAGCGAATGTTTCTGCATCTTTTACTGTTTCCTTGCAGACAGGGCATATCTCATGTGGAGTGGGAGTGAGATGGGAAACGATAGCACTGCGCGCGATATCAGTGGTTAACGTGATCTCGATGCGGTTATATCCTGGACATCGATGAGCAGTTTTCGTTGTATAGCGACCACGACGATGATTGAACGCTAACTTTGCAGAGGATGTACGTAAGAAATCTTGGAATTGACTTGCTATATTTTCGAGAGAGACCGTCTCATGCTTTTGGTACTTCCAAATAAGTTCCCGTCGAGGGTAGGCTCTTGGGGTTGATGTCGGGAGTGGCCTCCGTGATGATGGATTACTTGAAGCAGCGAACGAGGTAGCAGGCGGTGTTCCAAAGTCGGATTCAACTTCCTCGAATCGATCTTGGTCCAGATCATGATCAATGCCGAACTCGTCAATGTAAGTAGGCTGAATTTTCTGAACTTCAGAGTTATCAGCTCGATATTTGAGAGGAAACCGAAAACGGGTTACATTCATAATGACCTTTGCGGGCTGCATCAAAGGTCTGATGGATACAGTGAGCTGACCAGCATTTCATGGCATATGCAAAAATATCTACCTTCTGACAAAGTTCGTGGAAGATGTGCAATTCATTCTGATTATCAGATGGACAAGAACGTTGGTCCTGCCCATGAGTTTCGTCTGGCAAAATTTCCGGATCAAAGCTGATCAGGATATTACCACTGCGGCTACGGTGAACGACAAAATGCTACAACATCTTCAATGGCTAATCTGGTTTGTAATTCATCACTTACATCTAGTCCCACAGATGCAAAAGGGTACTGCAGAATGCGAAGGTAGTCCAAACCAGACTGTAGGGCCGTAATGCCGACCGAACCTCGGTCAGATGATAGACAGGAGTTCAAAAGGTTCGCACCGAAAGGCCTACAACCTTGAGGCAATGAGAACTGTCATAATATTAAGTGGCTGTAGAAGAAGTCTTATACCGTTTGGAGTCCAATGTGCAAACTCTGTTGATTGCTCTTGCCCAGTGCGGATGCGATCATAGATTCAACAGCCCATTCGGCGTCTGTCAAAATGTTGTCGGAACTGTCATTTTCAGGCCAAAAGTGTTCCGACAAACCGTCATTGAAGACAAGAAAGGCGAGTTCGGATTTGCGAGGAGAGACTCCAATCAGATGAAGGACATTTGGGTGCCTGGTTAATAAGATGTAAGCGCAATAGGAGCTATGAAGTAAGGAATTACGGTCTCGTACATCACTCTCCGACTGAACTCTGCAGCTGCCAGACAACGCTTGAATCAATGGATGAGCAGCTGCTTGGTCGGGTTATCAAGGCCGGTACCTCTTTAGCACGACTTCCTTCATACAGCTTGATCTTGACCGCCCTTGCCTTGGTAGTGCTGTGGGCAGCGTAGATCCTATATCCTCGACCCTTAAAAATTTCTTGCTTCGGGGGGACGTCCTCGGGAGTAAACTAGGAGGCGGTGAGTCAACAATTTCTAAGATGGGTGGTGAGTCCGAAACACACCACTTCAGCTCCTTCAATAATACCCTCTGGAGTTCGATTAAAATCTAGTGCAGATATATTATCATCACTACTTTTGAATGAAGTACTTGATCTCTCACCTTGAAGGGCGATGAGCAAATCACGGCCAACGCAGTAAAAATTCCCACCACGCACAACGACATTGTTGGCATTAGAAAAAATTGAAGCACTGTGGAGCGTTAGTGGAACGGAGTACACCCCAAGTAAATTTGAATACCTGTTGACGACATCTGAAAGATCATTCGAAGCAACAAGTTCTGCAAGAGCTCTGGCTTGTTGGGATGCCTGGCGATGTCAGCAGCCGTGGCAGAACATACGAAAAGAGTAAGTGTAGAGCGTACGATACCAGGGTGGCTCTCCTGAGCTGGGTGATCACTATGGGGAGGAAGGGCCTCTCGATTTGGGCTGACCGTACTCTTTGCCTTCTTGGATGGGCGCTCTGCTTCTACATCACTGGTGGTTTCCTTTTGCTTCCTTGGTATATGAGTAGTCGACGCGGTTGGCTGTGGGCGTAAAGGTACAATGGTTTCCATACTTGGTGTTTGATTCTTCTTTTGAAAATGTGTAGGACTGCGTTTCCTCACAACAGGAGTTGGCCTGGTATTCGACCCGGTAGAACGTGTTGCTGGCATGAGGATAGTAGAAAATGCATAAAAACGAAAAGCGTGACCAATTGTGAGCGAGCGGGCCACTATGGCGGTGTGGGCGAACGGGATTACCGATATCAACAAACCGTGAGTAGACTGAGTTTTCCTCAATTTGGTCTCACATTGTAACAACAATTCAAACAACTAGGTACCCGTTCTACCGCCTGTATTCCAGCTTACAGTACTTCAAAAAACGATGGACACACCAGACGACGAATTCCACTACATCCCACACCCTGTGAGCGCTAACGTGTACTAGTACTTATTTTCTCGCTAACATATACCTTTTGTTAGGGTGCGGAACCTCTTCTCCTACCAGAATTACCATCCCCAGTAAACATATATCTCCCACGTCCCTCCTCCAATCACTGAGTTGCCCATGAGCCCCACAGACATCTCCCTCCACTCGCAAACAGAGTACTTTGAGCAAGTGGTTGCTTGGCCCATCTTCAACACCTGTCGCCTGGTCTTTCGATGCAGATGACACGAATGCCTACACAGAAATGTGGCAGATCAAATGGAATTATTACCAGCAATGCTTCCCTGAAGAAACTTTGGGATTGGTAGGGCGGATGAGTGTGACTGATATAAAGGCCAGGGCGGTGTGGTTGGTGAGTAGTGAATGCGTTCTCCCTGGTTTAGGTACATGGCTTATTTCTGGCGATAGGAAGATGAACTGAAGAGGGTTCAAGATGCGTTAACGGCGATGGATATTCCAAAGGTGAGTATCTCGTAGAAAAGCTGGGAAGCGCGCCCAAGGGAATTTTGTTTTACAGGATGACTTGGAGATATACACTGGTATGATGTTCATCGGCACCCTCTCGCATGAAATAAGTCCATGTCTCCGGAATCTGGAATCAGTGGGTCTTCATCATTCTACATCTTGACGCCTCGTTATTCACTAAGGCGCCTCGACATCAGCTAGAAAGTTCGACATCAGTGCGGCTCCCTGTTCAAGTACCTTTTTAATCATTGACTCTATGGTCGCAAAGGACGATCAAGTCCTAAATGCCTCCAAGGAGGAGGTAAATGTATACCGTAATTCTCGTTCCTTCAGAAGACTGAAATCGTTAGCAGCTGCGGAGTGCCGAGCGAACGTACGGGTTCTTGCTGCAGACGTATGCGAAGGTCGTGTCTCTCCGGGATCTCTCGGCAGTTCGTTCCATGAAGGTGAGCAATTACAACCTAGCTTTCAACTTATTTTGCAATTCTCATGGCGAATAACAGTCTGCATTGAAACAGCCTAGCTCACAGAAGGAGTTCACAGGTAATTCGGAGTCTAGGCGTCTTCGCTTGTCCACACCAGCTTCATTCAGCTCTAGCACCTCACGAAGTGCCGGAAATCGTGTAGAACTAGAATTATCCAGTGTAACAAACTACGCTGCGGTCGACGACCACGGGGACATAGAGGCCGAAGGACCTCCAGCTAGAATTGATGAACAGACTGCGGGTCTTAGTTCTGTATCGTCCCACAGGCGAGTGGCCTCAATACATCTGTGTACCACAACTCACTGACCAACTGTTTTTTTTTCCTCCAAAAAACAACAGGACTAACCTTGCAGCACTGCTCGCCATCGCGTTCTTCGGCGCCTCAGTAACGTGGTCCACCATATTCTCAGGTACACGGGGGAACCTTGTGATTATATCATGGGCAGCGAGTGTGTTTATCGTGGGCTGCACTGCCGCCGCTTCCGCAAGCTTGCTAATAGAAACGGATGAATCGTTCATGACGAAGTACATCCAGGTCCGATGGACCGTCCGCGTCCTTACCCTCGTATCAGCTATACATGTGCTTGCCGGTGTCATCCTCGTCAGCACTGCCATCGCTGTGTTGGATCCAAATGCATCTGTGCCATTGTCCGGGAAGCAAGAAGCTTCAAGGCATGCAGTAAAGGCTGCTGGATGCTATGCAGCTGGAATGGCGATGACATCGGTGGTTACAATGATGACGGTGCGAAGACGCTACACCCAACGGACTTGGTTTAGGAGGTGATTGCGACATTCATACCCATGATCTTAGTTCCTAGATTAAGCGGCAACATCTCCGAGTTCTGGATTTTCACCTCCCTCGTTCGCAATAACCGGTTTCTGCACCTGCACAAATTTCGCGTTGGCTCCAGGAACGGATGATAACCGTGAACAACCATGTGGAGGGCTGAATGCTACTCTAGATAGATACCGTGCTGAATGCAGACATAAATTCCAGATAACTTGCCTGGGCGATACCAGCCAATGTGAGAAGCTCACGACCAGAAGGTGATACCCGTCTGTGTCAATTCCAAAGCGGCTTCGTAGACACCTATCTCGATGAGACATTCGAGGTTCATGCGGCTGAGTGCTACTCCCAAAGCGAGCCCGCCGATCCCTCGAACTCTGTTCCATCGAACAGTTTAGCTCCGCAAGGCCGCGTGGAGAGAAAGGAGCTTACACAATTCCTATCCGAAAAGACATCATGTTTGGTTGGGATGCTTCCAATGCAATTCAGAATATTGGAATGGAGTCGGGATCATGAGGGTAGGGTCGAGAGTTGTCATATTAACCCACGTAGTCCATAATAATAGCCCAGGTTCCACACGCATACTGTCATTTGTGAAAAATTTATAAGGGTGGAAATGAGTAAATTCTGACGAGGGATACAGACAACAACGAAGGGGAGGGGTCTCGATGTAGGTCGCTGTCGTCTGTCGAATACAGATGTTAATTGGACCTAGTTTTGCGATGCCGCTTCCGTGGGAGGTTCAAACGCGGTCCGTGAAACCGGAAGCCTTGGTTGTAGGAAAAATAATCAGTTATACATGCAGTACAGTAATAAATGTGCCCGCCCAGCGGAGCTAAACCATCAGCGCTAGAGCAGAGGTCAATCTATTAACCAACTATTAGCCAATAGGTGGGTGGGTAGGATAAAAAGAGTGTGCGATGGCGAGGTATCATTCAAATTGTGGCTCAGGCGTCAGTTCCTCTTCTGACTCTGACTCAGGAGTCTTCTGCCGACCGATGAGGCGGTCCAGTGTTAACTCGAGGCCTCTTCTTACAAAGTTTTCGAAGACCGATTGGTCGAAATTGACCTCGACGACGAGCGTCAGACTTTGCAGTTTAGCGACTGTTGGCGGATTTGATGTCGTCAAGTCACTAGGGTATCCACGGGATTCGAGAATGGCTTGGAGGTTTGGGAGAGGGAACGAGGTGCAGTCTGTTGTGAAGGTGGAAAGGCAGGGGAGTAATGCGGTGTCAGAGTTGTTGTCTTTGAGGGCAGAGAAGAATACTTCGTCAAGACCCAAAACAAAGGTGAGAGAAGCGTCTATGAGGGAAGGCATCAACCGCAGGACTTCGAGCAGAACTTCTTGGTCGACGTTCATATAGATGAGAGCTAGTCTTGTAAGGGTGAAATTTGATGCTTGTTGCAAATCGGCCAGAGGTTGGAGGTCGACGGGAAATCCTGCAGGTGGGAAGACGAAAAGGGTAAGAGTCCTCAATTGTGGAAACACCATGGATTCGAAAAAATGTGTTCCAAAATTATGGTTAATGGTGATAGCAAGACTTTCAAGGTGTGGCAAGGTAATGACGCCGTTCAAGTCCTCCTCGATGAAGCGGGTGTCAAGGGAGAATACGCATTGCTCCAGAAAGGTGCATTTACGCAAAATAGACCTTATGCTATTGCATGGAATATGAAACGAGGAAGGGGGTTTATTCAAGCTCAGCTCCTTGAGTTGGTGCCATGGCAAGTGGAGCAAAGCGGGGTTGAAACCTTCAACTTGGATTGTCATTGTCACATATTCCAATTTTGACGCCGATTCGAAAACTCGAACGGATGCAGGCCATAGTAGCCAATCCTCTTCCAAGTCGGGGTTCTGTACAGAAGGCCTTACTGCCAGAGCTTGGAGGTTGGAGAACACGACCTCTGAGGGGAGTTTTTCGAGGAACGTTAAGGCATCATGTGGGATCTCGAGCTCCAGCAGGGTGATCATCGCCGGGCGTATTGTGAGGAGGTCGAGGAATGAATCGGGAAGCATGTCAAAAGATTGAATATTCATCGAGAAGGTGTGGTGTCGGCAACGCTCTATCCATGGTTTGGCCAAATTACGCGTTTCCTCGGTGGCGTTTTCTTGAACGTGAAAATAGAGGTCCGTCCATAACTCGGGCATCTGGAGGGCAACTTGCCTCCATCCCGAACATATTTGGGTTAGGAGTAGCGGCGCCGCGAGAGGGTTAGGAAAAATCTCGTTCTCTATTGCAGCGCAGAGACGAAAAATGTCGGCAACGGTCTCGGGCGGAAGTCGACGGGCGGGAGAGACAACATTCTTGTAGGCCTGAATCTGATCCTGAATAACTTGGCGTTGTTCTGACAAAGCCTCGACGTCGACTGCGATGCTCTGGTATTTTGCCTCTTCTGTTCGGATGAGTTCCCGGAAATGTTTGCTCTCCGTCTCCGATGGTGGTACATTGGACTGTAGGAGGAAGTTGGTGAGCTCATTTTGGTCCATCTGGGAGTGAAAATATGAACGGTTGAGGATACCGTAGATTATGGGGTGAAAAGGTGATCCTGATGCCATTGAATTTAGCCATCACCGGTGCCGGCGACATAGATCGTTCCGCATGCCCGGTGATCTATGGACGAAATATTGGCTTTCGCTTGAAACTTGGAAGGATGTAAGTATCTGGAAGTCCCATTATGTGAACGCGCTCGACGGACTGCCGCAGCTTCAGCGAGCTGGCTGGTAGAAACGGACAAACCAAATATCCAGGACCGCGTCCTTACTAGTCGTGTCAGGCATAACATAGGCGACAACTAAAGTAAGTGGCAACGTCTCTGAGTTCTGGACTCTCACCACTCTCGTCTGCACCAATTAGTTTTTGCACCCTCAAAAATTTTGCGTTGGAATCTCTCGAACCGTCAAATTAAATCGGCCAACTGGGCACTTACATAAAGGACATGCGTCGAGTCTTCCTGGATGGGACGTCGAGTAATAGAGTTATGTATAACGAGTAGACTGTCGTGCCTGTAATCTAGTAAACTAATGGGATAACATATATAGCGTAGAGTCAAGAAACACAACATAGCAAGTCGATATAAGTGCTAGATCATATTACACCACACATTGCCCCATCTATCCTGTGCAACGCCAGTCAGCCCGCCGTTCTGATCGCCGTCCGCGCTGTCAATATACCCAATGCCATAGCTTGCTCCTCCATTAAAGTCATTAGTTGGACACTTGAACTGCAAGAAAGGGGGGCACGCCCTATCCACCTGATTGCACTGCTCCAAGCACGGCAGCAACATGTTATACGGACTTCCCAGTTGCGGTAGGAACTGATTCCTCGGCGGATTCCTCGTTTCCTGAGGCTGGAGCGCCGAGAGCACACGTTGTGCCCCAGCAGCGTCTGTCTGCTTCGTCGCACTCAGTCCGGTTGCGCTGGGTTCCGCGGGGGTAGCGGTGAATCCGTTCGGATTCTCTGGGCTCGGCTCGCCGCATCGCGTAAAGGAGATACTGCAGAGCCACTTGCGGTACTCGCGTTGGCAGTCGTCGCAGCCAACGACCGGGGAGTACCAGTCGCGCCCGCAAGCAAGAGTGGTGAGGGTCGTCGTAAAATTCGCCATGAAGGAGAGGAGGGGAGTGGTCACTTGGGTGGGAACATTTGTGCCATCATAAGCTATGGCGCCGGATGGGGGAGCGGGTAAGGGAACGGAGTATGCCACGCCCGGGCAGTAGGATAGGGAGTGGACAAGCGGACAATTGAACGAGGCTCAAAAATGATTAGGTTGGACCAGGACAGGTTCAAGGGGAAATATAACATACCAGATTTTGTGGAGAAAAAAATGGGACCGCTGACTTTCGTGCTGTTTTGTAGAACATATGCCGTATAATTTGTAGATGGTGTCAACCCTCCCATCAACCACTGTCTCCTCCATCCCTGATCGTCTCTGGCCCAAAAAGTTTCATTTGCAACTGTTCCGAGAGAGGGCTGTGAGGAGAGGAAGCAACCTGTCTGAACCTTGTTTGCAAGCCCAGAAGAGGTGGGCGAGATAATGATAGTAAAATTGGATGAATTCGTAGGTTGATCTGGTTGAGCCATGTTCGCGGCAGGTAGGGTATAATTGGGATATGTTGGTTTCTCTATCTCAATTTTTTGAAACACCGGTGAGAACAGGATGGCTTGATTTGAGGTTGTGTCGCCAAAGAATGGCAGATCTCGCGTGTTTTCATGTAAAGGTGTATCTAAAAAGCAACGTGAGGACAATTTCTATAGGAGAAATGCAGTTCAATAACGCACCACCATCTGAGACAGCTAACTCGAAAGGTACGCTGTCGGCACCATTCGAATCGACAGCAAGGATCCCTCCATTAACAAAAGTTCCCGTCCAGTTACCCTGACCCCGTTCGAGGGGGATTTCGAAGGTGTTCGGACCCCCG
>Ga0307517_10003604_pt1 | contig 24055 bp, 22 predicted proteins | sample 23_EM_MG_FD_194515 | JGI IMG/M metagenome (GOLD analysis project Ga0307517, IMG submission 194515) | Populus trichocarpa ectomycorrhiza microbial communities from riparian zone in the Pacific Northwest, United States - 23_EM | ecosystem: Host-associated > Plants > Roots > Unclassified | place...
CGTCCGTCCCGGGCATAGGTCAGGACGGACTGCAATTGGGCGTCCGTCCCGTCCGAAGGTCTCAAACTTGGCGTCCGTCCCGTCCTAGGCTAAAGACGGACGGACTGGACGCTTGGGAACACTGCTTGTCGCTACCGCGACACAGGATGCTGAGCATCGGCAGATGTCATTTCGTGACATTGCCGATATTTGCGGGATTAGTGCTTGCGACAAAGCACTCCGGAAAGCCTTTGCCCTTGAGGGCTACCATCGACGGAAGGCTCGCAAGAAGCCTTTTTTAACCGACCTTCAGAGGCAAAAGCGGCTACGCTTTGCTCTCGAACATCAGCACTGGACCCCGGAGGATTGGAGGCGGGTTATCTGGACTGATGAATGCTACGTGTGGCTTTCCAGCACACGTGGCACAGTCTGGATAACCCGCTGTGCGGGGGAGGAGTATGAGGATGCCTGTATCTCCCCCAAATTCAAGAAGCGCGATGCTCTCATGATATGGGGGGGGATACTTGGCGGGCATAAAACTCCGCTGGTTATCTGGCAGCGGGATGATTGGGGTACAATAACTGCGGCAAGTTATTGTACCAATGTTCTTACTCCGGTTCTTTGGCCATTTTGGCAGCAGGAAAGCGCACGAGCTAGCCAACCCCTGTGGGTGATGGAAGATGGTGCTTCTGCACATCGGGCAGGGTATACGCGGGCATTGCAGGCCGAGTATGCAATGCCCTTTTTTGCCTGGCCTCCCATCTCACCGGACCTCAACCCGATAGAGAATGTATGGCATTCTCTGAAAGGGATACTTGAGGCCTGACGTCCCCGAGTTCGGGGAAAAGCAGCAATGACGGCTGCTGTCCAGGAAGCTTGGGATCAGATCGATCCTAATCAGATACTAGACTATGTGGACAGTATGCCTGATCGAATTCAGGCTGTCATTGCTGCGAATGGGGGTCATACTCGCTGGTAAATATTGGGGGCAATAGTGTACTTTTACTTGTATTTTTAACTTTTTTCTATTTTTTAACTCTTAATTTTTAATTTTTAATTTTTTAATTCTTAATTTACATAATTATATTCGCTTTATTCTACTTAAAATAGCCTGCTTGGCAATAATTTGGTGTCCCCCTGTCCCGTTTTACCCCCCTGCTCACCCCCTGCCGCCAACTGCATATACACCCCCCTGTTTTCGGGTACTTATGGCCTGGGAAAAGTAGACTACTGTAGGGAACTGTATCCCTTCGAGAGGTGAAACAACGAAATTCAGTGCAGCCACTAAGTCACGCAATAGTGCTGTCTAAGACAGGGGCTTAATAATCAGTTTGCAACATCATCTGAATGTAAACTAAGGTGAAAGTTTGGCTGAGGCAGGTTGAACGAGTAGCTATAATATTGATTATTATTGAGAAAAATATGCCACAATTGTGAAACAAAAAAGGTAATAGAGAAAATACTATCTGAGTTCTTGAAGGAAGGCTATTGGCTGACAGAAAGTGCATAGTTGAAGAACCACCGTTGGGACAAATGGCTCGGCAAAGGCGAACAGCGGTTTCCAATCCCTGCACAAGATCACAAACTCGACCACTCCATCCACGGGTTACAGAAACCTACTTTCCTGAAGTGAGGGAAAGTTGCACAAGAAAAATAGGCAAGGAGAATAGGCATCTGGAGTGTGGCCTAGAGAGGGAAAGGGCTGAGAAGACTGAAGGAGTCGAAGGTCAGGGAGAAGAAAGAGATCTGGCCGAAAGGGAGAATGAAGAGGTGGCCAGAAGGGAAGCAGGATGGGTTCTGCCAAATCTAAGGCAGAGACAGCAACTAGAAAGAAAAAGTAGCCCTCCGATATGAGCAACAAACTCTCCGCTATTGAGAAAATCAAACCGCTTCCTGCCCCACAATTGCATATTCCGTTTCAGGGACTCTTTCCATCTCACAAAGCTCAAGCAATATGTACTGCAGCTGGCTCTGTGGATCCTTACAAACTCTTTTCTTTGTTTTTTCTCTATGAGCAGGTCAGCCTCCTCGCAAAACATACCAATATGTATGCTGCTTCTCATGGGGCTGGATTAGCTAGTTTACACCATCCATTTATATGCAAGTGGTATCCAACCTGCACTTCTAAGCTACTAGTCCATTTCGCAATTTTAATCTACATGGGTCTATCAAAAACGGCAAGCCCAAAGCTCTTCTGGCGGCGAATTAATAGCATTCTCCTAGAGCCAATGATGCAGATGAGTTACACAAGGTTCCAACAGCTAAACCGATACTTTCACATCTCTGAGCCAAGCGAGTTGCCAATCCAGCAGAAGAAGTGGTGGAAAAAGCTAGAGCTGTTGAATAGCAGCACCCAAGATTGGGCTAAGGAGGGTTTTCTTCTGTCTACCAATGTCGCTATCGACGAGATGATGATTTGGTTTCTGGGCAGATCAGAACATACTCTTGGCATGCTGAATAAGCCTATTGGTTTAGGCTATAAAGTACTTGCAGTATGCGATGCTAACTATACCTATGATTGGGAGCTTACTGTAACGGTACTAGAATAGAAATGTGAGATTGTCTAGGAATATTGTCAGAGGCGGACAGGGACAGGGTGAGAGGAAGACAGAAAGGTATTGTGAGAAGAGTTATCTTTGGATTGCTAAATACAAAAAATACAAACTAGAGAAGGAGAAAGGAAAGTCTACTAAAAGGCGCAAGCTAGCCTTTTATACAAACAGGATTTTCACTCCAAGTAGAACCCTAACAGTAAACCACAATTAACCCTAAAGCAAACCCCATACCCAAGTCAATTTATATACATTCTAACAACAAGCCGTGACACTTACATCTAGGGTTGAAGGCTTTGCTACCTCAGTTCAGCAAAAGAAGTCTTATCCTCTTCCACCTACCGCCTCAGCTGTTGTTTACATTCTAGTAAAGTTACCATACCAATCACCCTTTTTCACTGTGTATATGGACAACTACTGCTCAAATATTCGTCTATTTGCACAACTACTACTAGACTATAGTATTGGAATATGTCGAACTGTTCATATCAGCAGTAATGACATTTCTAATATTCTAAATATTAGTACCTTGAAAGATAAAGCAGTAGATCTACTAGAGTGAAATTTCGCTACTAGAGTCATAGTTCATAAGGAACGAGATACATCAAGGAAGCCTAAAGTGGATCAAGCATACCAATGGGGTATTCCACCTGTTATGGTATTTTTGTGGCAGGATAACAGCACTGTTCATCTGCTTTCCACTGTGGATAATCTTGATTCCAGTGCCTGGGTAGAGAAAATGCGCTGGAAGCTTAGGGAAACGAGTACCAATAGTGCTGCTGCTCGAAGACCTTTTGCTGAAAATCAGCACAGAAAGCTCCTTCCAATCCCCAAGATCGACGATGATTATAATCAGGATATGGGCAGTGTTGATATTGCTGATGAACTACAATCATATTTTTTTACACAGCGAGTTGCTCAATGCAATTGGCAGCCTTTCTTCTACTGGTCACTCGATACAGCTATTATTAATAGCTACTGGCTTGCCAGCACCAATAGTTCCCAGGTTTCTCACTATGACTTTTGCTCCTCCCTTGTCACTGCTCTTTTAACTAGGCCTCAAGCATCCCTGACTGGTAGCTCAACTTCCTCACCTTCCTCACTATTCAATAAGCCTAAGTTTAAGTTTCTCTATAGCCATCATAGGCAGTTTCACCTTCACAACCCTACATGTCAATTCTATATTACTAATAACAGCTTAGAGCCTAAGCTGGTTGGGAAGTATAGTACACTACAGGGAGGGCATATCCGGGTACATACTGTAAGGCTTAATTGGAGATTGTGTTTATGGTGTCGGTAGAGATAGAAGCTGGGACAGCCGGAGGTCCAAATTCATCAGTCTAGCTTTCATTACCAGTGCTGTCATGTTGTTCTTTCTGGCTTGTCTTTTCCTCTATTTCATGGTATTCGACAGTCATAATAGTTTTTTTCTTTATATTTTTCGCTTTTTTTAGTAATCTGAACCCCTGTATATCATACAGGAGTATAGTGCAATTTTGTGGCTATACAGAATTTCATTATTTTACCTCTCTAAGGGATACACTGTTCACAATGCTTCTACTGTAAGTTAACATATCATATTCCCCCAATTCCTTGACTCTTCTTAGCCAAGGCCAGCTTGAGTTCTTCAGTTTGGCTTGCACAGTCTTTCACCAGGTCTTGACGAATATCAGGGGATGACGAACAGGGGTATTCCACCAGTAAAAAATTGAGTAGGGTAACAAAACATGCCTGCTAACCCCTGTTCGTCACCAGCTGATATCCGTCAACACCTCATGAATGACTGTACTCGTACGAGTACGAGTGCCATGGGTGATATTTTCAGATACATCAAAGTGGCTTACCAGCAAAACAGTGGTAAAAATTGGTGCGGTCACAAAGTGGCGTGTGCAAAAACTTTTTTCTTTTTTTTTATAAATTCTTTTATTTTCGGCTACTGTGCTACTCTAAAGCATATGGCGCACCTTACCACCGCTTGTGGACTCTCCATCTGCTATACAAAGGATAACTTTCCAAGTCGTACATATGTCACAACATCCACCAACATATACTATCCCTATCACTGAGCATCAAGACATACGCAAGCTCCAAGCCTATTCATATGAGTCTTTAGAGCCCATGGTCTCTACCCGGTGCGAATCCTGAGCCCCTCTTGACACCAGTCAACCCTCAACAATACAGCCTATATCAACCTCCCAACCAAACCCTCCGGCAAAATTACCTCTTCCTCCTGTACAGGCACTACTAGTGTTCATTACGGGGCGGGGCAGGGCAGGGTTTCACTCGCCAGGCCCCGCCTTGACACCAGCCCGTGGGGGATATCTTTCTCGTGATCCCCGCCCCGGCCCCCATCTGGGGTCCACCCCAACTAATTCCCTGGACTGGGCCCCCTTTGTCACCACCAATCTTTAACGGGGACCCGTCCGGGGGGTGGACGGGCCCGGCCGGGGGCCTGGGCTGGGACTGGGTGAGGGAATGCGAAAATACCCCCTGCCCTGGCCTGTTCAGTGGCGAAAGCGGGGAAAACGGCCAGGGGCCTGCATTTTTCGGAGCCCCAGAGGCGCCGTAATGAACTCTAGGCACTACCCCCTCTGCTCTGATACCAATCCCCTACCATCACACTACATATCCCAATCAACAACCTATGAACAAACCTGTATGCCCTCCTGACGAACAAGTCTGCTGGCAAGCCACTCCCTCTCACCATCCCACTTAACTTATTCAATCTCAGCCCTGACAGAGCTCCACCTCAGACTGGCAGTCCCAAAGGGACAACAGTTACCACACCCTCATCGCCCTACTTACTCCCACCCTCCTCACTCGAGTTATCCACCCTCCTCCTCTTACCCTCCGACACTGGATAACCTACTGCTGAAGGGCCTCCCTCTTCATCCACCTCCAACACTAGTCTTGACTCAGCCACGGCGGGCTTTGCCACAGCTGCCACCCAAACATCTTCCTAAGCCTCCGCCACAATTGACCCACTCATCCGGTCCAAGGGCTCCGCTACCACTTGCGGCTCAGGCTCCTTTCCCCTTTCCGGGGAAGCCACCTCAGAACTCTCCGCCTCCTTCTCTTTCTTTCTCCCTTCCACCTTTTTCTGCAACATATGATTCCTCTTTGATAAGACAGAAACATGATGCCCCAACTTACATACTTCTTTCTCCAAGTCCATGATTTTCTGTAAGGCCGCCGAAGCTACCAAATCCGCCTTTGCAACCTTGGTCGCGGAAAAAGTAGTAGAACCTCTCTTAACCATAATTAACAGATGCCATGTAGTTAATGGAAGATGAGGGAGTAAAAATAATCGATGGAAGAGATAAATCTATCTTCCGTGATTAAATTAGAGTAAGAGTAGGATGCTCTTAAACTAAAGACTTGAAGCCGTTGTGACATGGTGTCCAAGGAACTTTATTGGCCAAAAACCGAAATGTGACTGATCACACGGAGGTGCAATTTCAACTGATGTGGTGTTGTTTGCGAAAACATCCCCCATTGCACTTGGATAGCGGTAGCCTCCTAGTTAAAAATTTAATGAAAGCTTGCTTTCCCCCAACCAGCACAAATAAACTCTCTGAACACAGACTCTAGACTATGTGCTGACCCTAGATATTTGAAAAGTTGTACGGTAGGGAGGGTACGCGGTACTCCACTCTACCCGTAATTTTTTGGCGTTTGCGAACACAGCTGCTGTTGCATCTAGGAAAAGAGCAGCCAGGAGCTGCACGATTTTGGTTGTATTATCCCTTCAACCGACGAGACATGCAGATTCCGTTCCTTCCGTATGCTCTAGCTCTATGCTGTGGCTCAGCAACATTCCACCAATAAAAGCTCGATATTTCACAATTTTTGCTTGCCAAAGCTACCGAGCCACAGAATAAAGCTGCCGTAAACGGAAGGAACGGAATCTGCGTGTTTCTCATCGGTTGAAGGGATACGCAATAGCAGTTGTGTTCACAAAGGTCAGAAAATTACGAGTAGGGACTGTTTAGGAGAAACCGGAAAAAAGGAAGAAAAAGAAAAAGAAAACACCATCCACAAGCACCTCCCCACCACCATCTACTCACTCGAGTACAGTTTTCACCGTTCCCACGACGAAACTGGGCCTGTGATGAACAGGGATTCATTACCACTAATTTTTCGTAACCCTAACCTCGAAGATTCACTTTTTCCCCACCAGTAACTTTCAAGAAACCTCAAGTACCGGTAGAAAACAAAACCACACAAATCACGATCAATTCAAGCTCATTAAACTACTTTGCAAAACCAACCTAGCAAACCGCACAAAGGACAGAAAATTCCCGTCGCAAAGAAAGTCCAAATTTGCAGGTTGTCCGATTAACTAGGTACGGGCCCAATTTCCCTTCTTCAAACCACAGCCAAAACAGTTCCTCCGTTGTGCTGTATTCCTTCCTCACGATGGTTGCCGCTCTTCATCACGGTGGCAGGTTGGAGGGAGAAAGAGTAACTTACATAGATGCCCCTGTCCGCCAAGCCTAGGCAACAGCCACCCCTGCAGAACCGCAAAACCCCGCCAAAGCCAAGATCCTGACCAACCATCTATTTAGTGGAATTTAATCGCAGATAAGCTATAAAAGAGCAAGTTAAGAAAGTCAATTTTGAACCGTAACAGTACGGTGAAAACTGTAATCTCTTTTCTCTCTAGTTTCCAATATTACCCCATAAGAAATAAAAATTACCGTCATGGTCATGGGTTAAAGTCACACTCTAAGACACAGTTTGGCAAGCGCGGGATGCCTTATTTCAACAAGGAAATGTTTGAGCCCCGCACCTTACTTCTAATCGTATCGCCACTTAACTTATGATACTTGCACTCCACCAGCCTTTTATCTCCATCGCAATCAGCATTAAGGCTGCTGCTATGAAGGTATAATTCTTTTTTACATATAATACTATACCCCTTAGTAAACGGAAGTCGATCCGTATTGAAAGATGAATTTGAGATGTTTTTAGTGATGGTATGATATAATAATCCCAATAGTAGAGCGTTGTATTTGGAGCAGAGAAGAGTGAAGGCACCGGGAAGCTTATGGTATGGAGGAACACCGAAGTGTGGATGAGTGAACATTCTAGGACATGAACAGATGTATAGGGTTATACATGTACTAGCCTGGTGACAAAAGAAACCGACCCCCCCACGTTTTACACCAAAAATGGGCCTTTTCACATAAAATCACACGCAGTTGTTTTGCGAAAAAATATTAAAATTCCTCGGAGTCTTTGGACCCGTCTATATATTATCATTTATATGTGACAAGCTCTGTTAGTTAATACCCATAGTGCAATACCAGAAATGGTGATGGCGGCCAAGAGGTACCTTCAATTTTGTATGAGTGTCCCATACAAAAGGTACATTGCAACTACCTCCAAAGACAATCCTAAGCCCTCGACCCCTGTGGGGGGATGGGAAAATTCTCATAATTTTTACCTGGAAGGTTTCAACAACTGCCTCCACTATACTTTGGTTTCATTAAATCTATCAAGCTTTGGAATGGGTTGTCCAAAGTCAGCCATTTTTGGCGCAAAACGTGGGGGGGGGGGGGGCCTCGGTTTCTTTTGTCGCCAAGATCGTAGAGTTTTCTGTTACAATAGACCTCCGGAGATGCTCTCCTTATTTCTTTCCTTGTTCTATGTATACGCTTGAACCCCGTGCTATGCGATGTTGCCCCCCTCTTGTTCCCAGAAGTTCCCAGGTGCTGCATATGCATTCCCAGTGTTCGCCTCTCTACATAGTTCGTCGCTTTCTTTCGTTTCTTCTCTCTTTTTTCTCTCTTAACATAACAACCGCTTCTTAAGAACCAATTCGCAACATTTTCACTATGATACTTAAGAAGCGCTTAGGTAGCAACCCCCATAGAGAATAGACACAATGACATCCTTCTCCGTGTCAGCACCTCCATCATTTAATACTACTTTTTGCCAAACCTGGTCAGAGATATCTTTTATTTTTTGAGATCTTTTGTGGTGATATTATCAAGATAAATAAAGGGCCTACTTCATGACAGGCTGGTCTCGGGGGCAAGGGAAGAGTCGAGGAGCCTGAATGAAGGCCTCGCGGGTATATTAAACAACCTCGCGCTCTCTGCTTGAATCACAGCCCGATCGCGAACAATCGTAGTGGAAAAAGTTCTTTACCGCCTAGCGGGTCCTCCGACTCTGGCTTCCAGAAAAAGAAACGAAAAAAAGAAACAAAGATAGATGACATTTTTGTCGTGATCTCATGGTGCACCCAGGATGCTTCACTCCAGTTCTGCCTAGACCGACAGGGATCCACAACGCGGAGGTCCGCCCGAGGGCAGTAATATAAACCCCAGGGTTGTCCGGTATAGCAAACCTAAGCGAAGATGCAGCCCACCACCAATGTGAATCTCTCTCGTTATCCCATAATGCCCAGGAAAGAGCGGATTTCTTTTCAATTTTTTGAATTCCTTTCTAGTCCCCGATGGACTTCCATCCTATAGTTCTATATCCCATTTGACAAAATACTCGTTCCTATCCACTTCTCCAATGGGCTTGCGAAGGTTGGAATGCAATACCTGTGACTTACCTTAATATCTCAGGTTCCTGATCAAGATCTAAAACCACAGCACATCACTTCCGGTATCCAAGAAAAAAATACTTTTAATCCAACCTAAAATCAGAAGTACACAGCCCCCATCCCAAATCGAAACATTAGATATTATGCAAAGAAAATCAACCGCCAGAGTAACCCATGGTCTAACTATACCCCAAGGTTATTTTAGCAAGGCAGCCAGAGTTTCTTAGAATTGCATGAACCCACTAAACCCTCTGCAAGAGCCAACCCTCCCAGGATTCTCGGTCGAAGAGGCAAACGGAACCTTCAGCGCTCGAGCCTAACCCAGCTTCCATCTGCCCCCCCAAAAAATCCAAAATCCAATAAGAATATCCCCCAATTCTTCAAAACTGGGAAGAGTGTATATTGGATAATAACTATCAAGAAAAAGAAGGGAAACATCCAGAGTGACCAAAGGAAAAACCCAAACACGAGTAACAACCAAACCATCGCTCCTTCCTTATTGCCGGTAATCTTGTTCCACTGTAGGAGGCTTTGTGGGGGTGCTTGCTGCCCTTGTGGGTAGAGATTGTGGGTGCCGATATACCCCGTGATGACAATGAGGGCGCTTCTTGTGGAGGGAGGGGCGGTGGGTGGACAACAAAAAAAACGAGATGTAGCGAGCTTGAGTATCTCAGGTTCAGGGGACCCGGGGGTGGTATATACGGTACCAGAGGTGTTCCACGGACCCATCGTGGAGCAGCTATGACCCCGCACTAGGGCGCCCGGCTGTACCTTTTCCCGACGAACCTCCGAGCTCCTACTCGTATCCGAATGGCATGTCCCTTGTGCTTTGCCCAATTGGCAATGGGTTCTCCTAACCCAGCATATATTCCCCTAGCGAGCTAAGCCTCAGCCGGAGGACCATCACAGCCCATCACTCGCCCAGCGACAGAGTCCTCACTGTTGGAATAAGGTTTCTTCCTCCTCTCAAATGCTTCTCTTTGTTGAAAGCTATCGGATGAGAAGGAGTGGAAGCGAGTAGTTCCACAGGTTCAAAAGGAGAGTGGTCACCAGAGAAAGCGAAAGACTTGTATTGCTTATTGAACAAGAGAATTAAGAGAGAAAAGAGAAGGAAGAATAAGGAAGAGAAAAGAGGGGTGAAGATTATGAGAGGGGACAGGGGGTGGAGCAAGTGGTCACGAGGTATCACTCGTAACCACAGCAACAGACAATGTCAAGAAGTGGACAGTTTTGTTGTGCAGCAGAAGATTGTTGATTTAGTTCTCTAGCTAGCTAAGCAGAACATGAACGGTATAAGCATACCCTATTGTGATGATACAACTCATGATGTAGAATACACACATCCGGGTACGCCCTCTCATATGCAATAGTGAGTAGGAAGCCTTAAGGAAATCTCTCGTACCTCCGCCCGAAGGATCATTTCTCAACACATTTCTCCACAGACAAGAAGAGAGCACGCCCGTGACTACAGTTTCCAACACTCTTGACTCTCAATATTTCTGTTCCCAAGCCGGGTACCAGTTCAGACTTCTTTATTATTCCTTTTGTTCCTATGCGCTTTCTTTGAATGTCTTTGTTCTTTGTTGCGGAATCCTGGTGGTAGAAGCGGAACCGAGCCACCTCACTATATAGCTTGTCTATATCTTTCCTATCATTCTAGTTGTAGCAGTTTACGGAAATCTATGATCTTGACTGTTTGATTTTATCACTTCTTGGTTGAAGCGATCGCGCATTGCTACACGCGGAGTAGGTTCAAATAGCTTACGATGGGCTGATACAAATGCCATGTGCAGCGGAGACGCCGTAACCTCACCAAGCGCTATTTTCCAAGTCCCCATGAAGAAATACACTTGGGGTATCGACGTAAAAGTAAGAGAAGAGGGTTTTTTTTGCTCACAGAGCACTCAGTGAAAAGAAACCCCAAATTTGATTTTAGGAATACCGTTAACCCCAGCATGAAAGGACTGGAAATCACGGAACAAACCTGCCTCCTCCTTTGCAACATCCCCCTGCATGCGATACTCTGCATACGCTAACAAAGCCTCCTGCTCAAGTCCTTCCCCGAACTATGTACGGACCACCTAGGTTAGCCATCCCGAATCTACTTGTTGTAAAGAAGCTGAATCAATCTGCTCATTCTGCAAGCTGTGCTGCCACGGCGAAAGATAAAATTGCCCTGGGTTAATTTTTATGGCGAGGTACCACCGTGGGGGTTGAATCATTCTTGCCGTTAATTTGTGCTACGGTTTTGGTTGCGTATGATAGAGTACCGTAGGATAATATTCGAAGACTACTTGGTTTTAGGATTTGAACCGTAAATGTACCATACATTACAGTACAATGCCCCTATCGTGCAATCGATACCACCGTAATATAATATCAATTTATAAACCTTCGGTTTTAGGACTTGGCTGATGATCCTGACCCATAATATCTTTCCCCCCTGCACCCCTGCCGGTATACCAGGTACGACAGCAGGATAGCCTTCGGAGAGCCCTCAATCTCGCATCCTACTATCAATGCCCTCCTTCTATTGAGCTTCCAATACATTGGGGGGGGGCTTCTACACAGCTCTCAGAATAGTAGACTTACAGACCCTACAAGGAAGGTTAAGCTGGAAGGGGGTAGATTTAGTGCTGCTGGCACTACATCTCAATCATGATACTCAAAGCGAGATATGGCGAACAAAAAGCTATGGCAATTCTGGTACCGGTAAGAAGAGGAGTTTGTCCGGCCATATGGTGAACCGTTGGGTGGCTAAATATAGGCGGCGAATAAAACTCTATTCATCACGCACCATAAGCCCTTTTCGGCTGATCCCAAAGTCCACCCGCTTCTATGTGTATGGAGTGTATCTAATCTAATATACATCTATATCTATGAAACTCCCGTGCACCTTACCCATAACACGGTGCGTTGTTGTCTATGTTATGCGATAATCCAAGAAAATAAAAGCCAACCATTGAGAGACGTGGAATACGTTAGGCTAATGGGAACCGGAAATAGGGGGCAAATCAAAAGGGTGTGTGTAAAGGGGTAAAGTAACATAGAAATGCACCAACGAGGCACGAGTATAGAGAAAATTAACTATAGAGAAGCCAAAAATATGTAAAAATAAGAAATGGGAAAAGGGAAGGGTGATATAAGGAAACCGTAAAGATAATAAGATATTGCAGGCGAGTGTTCCCAAGCGTCCAATCCGCCCGTCTTTTGCTCAGGACAGGACGGGCAGCAGGGCCCTATAGGTGTCTCACTCCAAAATATCATCCATATGGATGATGACCGGGCCCTGCGAATGAGAGCCTTGCCCTGCTAGTGACGGCCGGGAATCGCAGGGATCAACCGGAACATCCCATTTACGCTAGGACTGTAGGGCCCAGTCGTCAACCCCAGGACAACGTCATTACGAAAGGCGGACACCCTGCCCTAGGCCCCCGAGGCTAGAAGCCAGCCAGGGCCTTGTATGGCGCCTGGGACGGTCTACAACACTGAACTGCGGTCCAGAGATTTGACAAGTGCAGGAACTTGACAAATAGCGTGTCAAGAACTGTCAGGGACAGTTTTGGAACTTTGTCTCGTCGAGTTTGTTCCACTAGAGGAAGGGTAACCCGCGGGTGAAGAGGGGAATGGCGGGTCTGATCCTGGAATATTAAAACCTGCGCGTATTTTTGGAAGGAGGTTTAGATAGCCTGGAGCGTTCGGTAGGGGAAAGATCCACAGATGGTAGAGCTGGTGGATGTTTGGGAATCAAAATTCTTCCGCTCGCGCAGCCCCTTATGCCCACTCCGGGAGCCTACGGAGCAGTATTTGACTCAACTTATCTACTTTGTCGGGACTGAAGCCGCTTCGTTCCAGATATATCATCACAACCTCAGATGCCCTTGGGGACTCACAGGAGCCATGTTCGACAACATTCAATGTCAGGTGTTTCGGGGTTGAGATCGCTGTGTTCCTGCAGCGTCCGTATCACTCCGTCATGGCCGCTCCTAGCAGCACACTAGAGTGGTGTTTAGCCATATATATTGTCGGGCATGTCGGGAGTGACGCCGTTCCGCCCAAGCAATGCCATCACGATCCCCTCATACCCGTTCTCAGCAGCCTGCAGGAGAGGTGTTCGGCCATATTCAGTGTCAACTGCGTCGGGATTGACGTCACCCCGTTCCAGAAGTATCTTCACAACCTCCTCGTGCCCATTTTCGGCAGCCAGCCAGAGCGGCGTCCGGCCCCACTTATCAGCTTTGTCGGGATTAACGTCATGCCGTTTAAGTAGTGCCCTCACGACCCCCGCATGCCCACCCTCGGCAGCCTCGGAGAGTGGCGTTCGGCCGTATTTGGGGTCAGTTATGTCGGGATTGGCGTCGCCCCGTCCCAGAAGTACCTTCACAGCCTGCTCATGTCCATTCATGGCAGCCACGTGGAGCGGTGTTCGGCCCCAGTTATCCGCTTTGTCGGGATTGACGTCGCTCCGTTCGAGTAACATCTTAATGACCCCCTCGTGCCCGTTCATGGCAGCCCGCCAGAGAGGTGTTTGGCCCCACTCACCCGCTTCCTCGGGGATTATGTCGCTCCGTTCCAGAAGTATTCTCACCACCCCCTCATGCCCACCCCCGGCAGCCAGCCAGAGCGGGCTTTTGCCCCAAGCACCCAGTTGGTTGGGGTTGACGTCGCTCCGGTCCAGCAGCACCTTTATGATCCTCTCATTCCCCCTCCTAGCAGCCCAGGAGAGTGCTGTGTTACCCCTTAAGTCAGCTGCGCACGCATCGCATTTATTTGTTTCCAATAAAGCCACTGCTATCTCGACCCATCCGAGGTATGCGGCGCCGTGAAGACCTGTAAATCCCCCAGGGGCGCCCTCCCGATCAAGCGGCTGCTGCCAGGGGTGCACCCCACGCAATAACAGTATCTTCGAGGATATGTGCTTATCGTACCCATCGAGTAGCTTCAATGCAAGTGTTTTCACATTTTCACTAGCTTCCTGCCTGGCATGTTGACCCCAGTAACAGGAAGCATATTCGGCAAAAGGAGCAGTCAGTGAGACAGAATTAAGAGTAGGAGAAAAGCCCCTCACGTGCCAAGAATTGAGGTAGGTCAAACAAACTTCAGCGATCGTCGAGTGGGGCTTAAGAAACAAGTGGGGGTTATCAGAGAGGTACTCTTTCAGAGTGTAGTGGACAAGCCGGACAGTAGAGGAGGATTTCTCGACCGTGACGAGCCCTAGTGAGCATTCCAGCAGTGTTTCTATCGCAGGAATATTTCGAGTATTCAAGTCGGTAGATCCTTCTTCTACCCCGAGGGCGTGACATAACTCGTCGACGTGTAACGGCCGCTCCGCATGCGATACCCACATTAGAACATCCATGCCAAGCTTTGACCTACCTCCTTTCAGAGCCTTGATTCGTGAGATGGTTGCGGCGTAAGCATCTCCGAGACCCCCCCCTTTGGTCATCTCATCAAGCTTCCTTCTTCTTTGATGGAGAGTAATCTCCCCCAGAACTGCATCCATGTTTAGAGAGACGAGGAGGAAACTAGGCACCACCGTTAGTGAATCATACCTCGGATTTATATTGGCAAGGTATTTGATATTCATGCTTACCTTTCCGAGATCTTCTCTGGGATGATTCCCATAATATCCGCCCGTAGTTCGTCATCCATTGCATTAGGATCAGTGTCACCCTCCAACCTCATTTCCAGATAGTTCCTAATATCCGCATAGGTAGGAGTGACCGGTATCCTAGCCGCCTCGGTAAACCATTTCTTGATTTCGCCGTCGATATGGGGCCTCCCAGTAAGAAATACTCGCGTGATTGGTGACACCCGAGTGATCTCTCGCAGTGACTCAAGGAGGTCCCGCCGGTTCTTTGGAGTGCATTCGTCTAATGCGTCGACGCAGATAAATACCCGGGGTAGCGGTGTAATCGTCTTTTTTAGAATTTCTACCATATGGGGAAGCAGGAGGCCGCGGCCGCCGAACTCTCCCCTGGCCTTCTGGAAAGCCCTCCGTATATGCTCCGGGACTCCTCTCCTACTAATAAGTTGCTTGAGGATGGCGCCCAATATATTTGCGGCGGACTGTTCCTGCTGAGCAAGGAAATCGCAATACAGTCCCACGACGGCAACATCTTTGCCCCAGGCCTGATCGCATAGACTATCAATAGCCAGGGAACTATTAATTACCGATCGTCAGCCACACCCGCATTGTATTTCTTAGGGAGGAGTCCTTCCTACCTGATATAGGTTTTCCCCACACCCGGGTTCCCGGAGCAAAACAGCACTGGCTCAACACAACCATCTGCCGCATCACGCCATCTCCTAAACTCGCTGGTTTCAAGTACCCAATTTCCCACGCTATCGAGTCGGTCGGTCCTCACACCTTGGTGCCTTCGCTGTGGCTCAAGTGGTGATAGCCATTGCATAATATGGTGCTGCTCTGCATCTAGTCCTATAATGTTGACGGTATTGCTGATAGCATTGTTGAAGGAGTTGATATTCCCAGTGACTTGCTGGTACCCGAACGACATCAGCGCCATAGTCCGTTGTCTAGATTCCGACTTTGAGGGGTTTGGGTAGGGTCGTGTGCCGTGAGAATCTAACTTCCTCAGAAATCTAAGATCTCTAAGACCTGAAGAAAGAGGAAGGGAAACTTACAAGGTCCTGGAGTTGCGCACTGGTCCGATCGTCATTGGAGGTGATTATTAGCAATAGACTGACGGCGTCACATGCAGAAACAAATTTTGGAAGTGGGAAGTTAGTACTCTAGGTAGGTGTTTGAGAAGGAAGAAAACTCCTTCGCAGCTCACACTATGGATATATAATACCCATGCGACGCGTAAGTCTGGATCAGCGGTCGCTACTATCTTAGGATAATAAGGATTAATCTCCACGGCAAGTTTGTGTCACTAAGTATTCCTAAAATCTCTCCGGCGCCGCCTCAGGCGTTGTTTCTAAGGCGTCCGACAGTTATGTCCGGGGGTGCGGCCACCCTATTGCACCCCGCACTAGCAATAGGGTGAGTTTTACGCAGAAGTGGGAGTTCGGAGTTGGAAGTAAGAACTCTTGGGCAATATTTGTCAGTGAGGAAACTCCTTCACTGCAAGAAGTTTGCGTCATTGCCTACCACTCCTTTCTTTTCTCAGACGTTGACCAGGTCATGGTTGCCAAGGCTTTGTAATCCTGACTTCTATCCTCCCCTCATGCACGGGGCATCGCATCATCATCACTCTAATTTAACGTATTATTCTACCCGCCCGTCTTCGCCAAGGCCTCCGCGAGGCGGTATCTTGCTGGAGTCACCACCAGATACGGGGTATTCGGCTCACGGAAGCTTTCTTAGCAAAGACGCGTAAGCAGAGCGTAGCGCCTACGGAGGTACGAGCACGGGGCCTATGTTCCACAAGCGAGCTTCCTGCCCTCACCCGGCCCTGTGGAACCTACCAAACTTCAGCCCGCATTTCCGTACAGTATTCGCTACCGCATAAACTGGAATGAGCCGGCCACTTGTACGTTGAAATAAGAGACGGCTGAGACGAATCCTACATGCACCGGTACCGGTACTGTGCAATTGCGTCAAAGTAAAACCCCTGAAAAGCTTAGTCCTAGCTAAAAAGAGTCAGCCTGCAGCTCCTTATTTCGCTTTCGAACGAGGACTAGGATAAAAACTTTATTTGAACCTACTAGCACGTGGCCGATTCACTGAGGGTTTAAGCGATATGTCGGCAACACGCTGACCATTGGCAGCTGAGTTGAGGCGGAACACTCAGCTGGAAATTCCCATACCAAGCTTCAATACAGCCGGAGACGCAAGCATTTTAATAATGTTAGCGCCCTAACTGCTTTCATCTTTCCCGAGTGCATTCACTGCCACTCGAAATCAGAGCTAGTTTTTCTCATCCCCACAGTCGACACCAGCCACCCGCCCAACCGAGAATCCAGACAATCTTCGCACTCCAAGCGCTTAAAGTGTCAATGGAAACAAAAAGTCCGTTTTCCTCCACTTTTTTTTTATAGTTATGCTCGCGTATATCTCCACGACATAAAAAATAAAATAAAGACTACTATTATAAGACCATATCTTCTATTGAGCCAGATAGTTTATTCGAGTATGATAGAATGTTATTTTGATAAACTAAAAGTCTACTCCATATTCTAGGCCAATTCTGAGGACAAGGGAGAAGTTAGGAAAGCTCGGTAAAGGTTTAGTGGCTAAATTCGCTAATCCCTCAGTCCCCGTGCACACCACAGCTCAGCCTCAAGCCAATGAGAGAAAAACTGCGGTGCCCTAATGGGGCCCGGAATGAAAAAATGCAACCGAGAGAGAGGGCACTGCGGCTATAGGCTCACAGCCCGACCGTGAAGTTTTATTCTCAGCTCACTTTGACCTCCCGGGCTTGAGATCGTGAGGTCCACGCAAGGTCAGCAGCGCGGATACCTCCGGGGGACATATGGTAGACTATACTCGACAGGGGGATGTACCCCACCGCCGATACGAACTTGTTTCGTTCACTCACACCTGAAAAGGCCTTGTGATTACACTGGTACATTCATGTAACTGTGGCTGCCGTGGTATGATGGCTCTAGCCGAGCAGCAACAGCCACAGCTATTATACCAGGGTGTACAGGTGTGGCTGCGGGTACCTTTCAAACGAGTGTTCTTACAGATAACACCCAAGGCAGGGCCGGATTCCCTCTTAATTTCTTGAATGGCTTTCTAGCCAGCAATCGCTTCCTCCCTCTCATCACAAATGACAAAGCGCGCAGCTTAACACACCATTTCAATACACTCGGCCCAACCCACAAGCCGGGAGGCCAGTTAGGAACCGAACTTGATTAGTATTGAGGCTCATGGCAATAGGTGGCGTCCTAGTGTAAAACTCGGGTATCACAGGCAAAGCCCAAGGACAGACTTTCTTTTTTGGCGAGTACGGTACTGTGCTGTACTTGCGATGTTGAAAAATGCAATGTTTGTGACTTAACTTTGTATTCCAGGCTTACACCAAAGAACTAAAACCACCGCAAACCACTTCTAGTATTTGCGGAAAAAAAATACTCTAATCTTGCCCGATAGGAAATACAAGGCTCTATCCCAAATTAAAAGATTGCGTGTGCCAAGGAGACAAATTATTGGGGCGCTCGAGTATAACCACACTTTTTTTTTTTTTTTTTAAAGTCATGTATTCGTTGTTAAAGTACAAGAAACCGCGTGGAGCGCTAGCTATGGCGTGAACAAAACTATAAACAATCCAACTACCCGCTTCACCCCCTCATGGGAAAAATCAAACCCCTCTAAACCAGAGCCCATCCTCCCCCCTCGCGGCACCTAAGACGAAAGCAAGACGGAGCAATACCTTCCTCCAGACACGTAAGGAAAGACAAGTATAGTAAAGAAACCAGGGAAAGATACAAACCCTTCGGCGGGCCCCCCAAAACAAAAGAAAGGATCTTCACGGCAACAAGTGCCGACAAAAGGGAAGAAGCTAAAACTACTATTGCTCAACCTCAAACGAAACAAATCGAACCCCAAACCCAACGGCTACAGGGGCAGGCTATATCCCAACAAGGCAAAAGCCAGGGGGCGGCAGCGCTTTGGACTTTAGCATGGGCCAAGGAGGTAGTGCTATACCATGACACAGCGTAACCTAATGCGAGGATCGCGACCGTAGAGTAAAATCGCGGGAGCGGGAGGAGGACGAGGGGGGTCACCCGGCGAGGAGAGCCACTCAGCAGTGAAGGTGCCAGCTATCGTGGGAGGCAGTAGGGTGCCAGCCAATGTGGCAGGTAAGGTGCCAGCTAAGGAGGGACGTAGCAGTACGGTGCAAGCGGATCTAGCTCGTGGGAAGCGGGAGAGGGAAGGCTCGCCAAAACCGAGAAGTACGAACGCGGAGGACCGAAACAGGGTCACGATTTTTCGTACGCCGACCGTACCGACCGAGCAACTCAGGAGAGAGTGCAATACCAGAGAGCAGGGCCACCAGGGCAACTACTTCACCGATAGCCCGAGACTAGCGACCGCGTGTTGACGAGGAAAAAGGGTCGCCGACCGTGCAAAACGCTAAGCGAGACGCGTCGCGAAGTGCGGGGTAAAGGGTAGGAACATCAACGCGAACGAAGACGACATCAGCAAAAATTCTGGCTTGCATTCTGAGCGTCCTGTGCATCAGACGCACAGGACGCCAGAACGCCAATCGCGAATCAGGACGCAACCATAGTACCACACCACTCACCAGACGCAACCGGACGCAGCACCTAAGACTCAGGATGCCACCTGACGCTGGACAATATCTTCCTGAGATAAGCGAAGGGTCCCCCCTTTACCAGTTTCTGACCTTGGTCACCTCGGTTACAATACTAGATTTCATGCTATCATATCAAAGAATTAAATTTACTACTATTCTACTATGGTTCTAATATACAGGCTAATTCACATAGAAACACCCATCATGATACTCATATGCAGCCTAAGCCTTCTAACAAAATACCCGTTCACAGGCAAGTTTAACCCCCCCTAGCCAGGACCCTGTAACATCATGAATAAAAGTCGCAGAGGGATGAATCTTATATCCTTGTGAAGCCGGCGGCGAGCCCAACAACCTCCCACAAACAGAATCAAAGTCCGTCCAGCGGTCATGGAGTAATCTGCCGTCGAGTAAAATATCGCCAGGGTTACTATAAAGATCCTCTCCACAGAAGACAGCGATTTCCTGAGTCTTGATACGACAGAGACGTACCATATACCGTTAGAGAGCTGGCGTCAGGCCCAACAACCTCCCGCAAAGAGCATCAAAATCCGTCCAGCGGTTGTGGAGTAATCTGCCGTCGAGTAAAATATCGCCAGCTTGATACCTAATACACCCTCCACAGAAGACGGCGATAAGCTGGGTTTTGATGCGACAGAGACGTACCTTACACCGTTGGGAAGCTGACATCGAGCCCAATAATCCCCCGCAAATATCATCAAAATCCGTCCAGCGGTTGTGGAGTAATCTGCTGTCGAGTAAAATATCGCCAGCTTGATACCTAATACACCCTCTACAGAAGACGGCGATATCCTGGGTTTTGATGCGACAGAGACGTACCTTATACCGTTGGGAAGCAGGCGTCAAGGCCAACAACCTCCCGCAAAGAGCATCAAGATCCGCCCAGCGGTTGTGGAGTAATCTGCCGTCGAGTAAAGTATCGCCAGGGCTACTATAAAGATCCTCTCCACAGAAGACAGCGATTTCCTGAGTTCTGATGCGACAGAGACGTACCTTATACCGTTGGGAAGCAGGCGTCAAGGCCAACAACCTCCCGCAAAGAGCATCCAGATCCGTCCAGCGGTTGTGGAGTAATCTGCCGTCGAGTAAAGTATCGCCAGGGCTACTATAAAGATCCTCTCCACAGAAGACAGCGATTTCCTGAGTTCTGATGCGACAGAGACGTACCTTATACCGTTGGGAAGCAGGCGTCAAGGCCAACAACCTCCCGCAAAGAACATCAAGATCCGCCCAGCGGTTGTGGAGTAATCTGCCGTCGAGTAAAATTTCGCCATGGCTACTATAAAGATCCTCTCCACAGAAGACAGCGATTTCCTGAGTTCTGATGCGATAGAGACGTACCTTATACCGTTGGATAGCTGGCGTCGAGCCCAACAACCTCCCGTAAACAGAATCAGGATCGGTTGAGCGGTTGTGGAGGAATCAGCCTTCTAATCCAAAGATCGCCAGCCTTGTAACTTCATGAATAATAGCCCTGTAGGGATGAATCCTATACCAGTATGGAGCTGGCAGTGAGCCCAGTAACTTCCAGTTATAACATTTAGGATTGGTTTAGTGGATGGGATGGAGTATTGCAGCTGGTGCTCGGGAATGTGGGTGTTGGGTGTGTTGATGAAAGAGCTCAGGTCAGTCGCGTCGCGTTGGGGGCTACTAAGTGCCGAGAAACCTCCATGAACAGCCTGCCAGTGAGTGCTAGACTAGAGAGTGTTCTGGCTATCACTCGCTTTCAGACTGGAGTAAGCTGGCATTTTGGCTCCCTCAAAGATAAAGTTCTGAAAATAGAACTCTGAGTGCCAGTGTGACTCTGGCCTGGGGTCTTTAGCGTAAATTTGAGATTAAGGGTACGATGGCTTTCTCACCAGGTGCCAGGCCCAAGTACAGTCGCACCTCGCTATCCCTTTTTCACGACTTCTTGTCTTGGCGGAGCCGGGGGGGTGTGCAGGGGGGTTCACCCAATCAACGCCCTTGTTGCTGATTCTCACGATGGCTTCAAGTCTTTATTCTTACCTGGGTGGATCATGTGTATTCATGCCCCGGGCTCGCTTTCTTTTGTTTGCCTATTGATACGGCCCCGACCTGGCACTTACTGCCACTCCACGTTACTTTACCGCTTTGGTTTCGTCCTCTCGTCGCGCTGTTCGGCCCTGGGTCTGCCGGCTGGGAGACGGTTGGTCGTATGGGTTGGTTTTTGTGCCTTCCTCTCCTCGGAGCGACCGTTCGGACACGCACACGCCTGATCCCCCTCTGCTTACGGTTCGCTTGGTTCGCGCCTTCCTGCGGTTTTTGTATTTTCTCCCCCGCTTTGGTTCACGCCACTTGTGTGCATGTTTCCTCCCACGCTCTCCTGGCTTCGTGCCGGGTCCTCGATTTCCTCTGGCCCCCTCGGGGCATGCCAGAGACCCTGAATTTCACGCCTCTCACTCTGGCCTTTGGGCTGGTTTTGGTGTGGTGTGCGGCGGAACGGTGGGATTGGCTCGATCCCGGTCCTGCAGGGGGCGCATGCAGCCATTGCAACTGTGTCTTCCTCCTGCCCGATCGGGTTCTCCTTTCCCGGGTGGGTTTCTCGTGTGGTGGAGGGTGCGCGGGGTGGCGTTTAGGCTGCGGTAGTGATTGTTTCCTTGTTGTTGGTTTTGGTTGTCTCTCGACATGTTTAGCGCCTGGCTTGGAATGGTTGTGTCCTGCCCCAGTTGGTCTCTTTGCTTCCTGATTAGGTTGATATCTGTAAAAGGTTTTCCTTATTTCGTGGGGGTTCTGGAGAGGGTCCTCGCTCGGCGAGCTTGTTTTGTCGGCATTACTTTTTCTGCCCACGTTGGAGGGGGCGCGGTCGGGGAACGTCGTCGATGCCCTGGGCTACATTTAACTTGTGCGTGGTTGGTGCCGGACCGGAGGTACTGTCGGGTAGGCGATCGGTGGATGTCTTTTATCAGGGGGCCCAGGCCTGGGGGGGGTGTCCCGGGACGCCTCACATACCATTTAGTTGGTCGTAGGTAGCATGAATGAAAAATAAGGTTAAACCTCGCTATCCCGGATGGCCAAAATTCAAGGAATCTGTCCGGGACAGCGAATTATCCGGGACAGTGAGTTAGGCTTTGGTGTAAAAAAATTCAGAATTCAGGGAATTTCGTCCAGGACAGTGGGGGATCCGGGAAAGCGAGATCCGGGATAGCGAGGTTTAACCTTATTTTTCATTCATGCTACCTACGACCAACTAAATGGTATGTGAGGCGTCCCGGGACACCCCCCCCAGGCCTGGGCCCCCTGATAAAAGACATCCACCGATCGCCTACCCGACAGTACCTCCGGTCCGGCACCAACCACGCACAAGTTAAATGTAGCCCAGGGCATCGACGACGTTCCCCGACCGCGCCCCCTCCAACGTGGGCAGAAAAAGTAATGCCGACAAAACAAACTCGCCGAGCGAGGACCCTCTCCAGAACCCCCACGAAATAAGGAAAACCTTTTACAGATATCAACCTAATCAGGAAGCAAAGAGACCAACCGGGGCGGGACACAACCATTCCAAGCCAGGCGCTAAACATGTCGAGAGACAACCAAAACCAACAACAAGGAAACAATCACTACCGCAGCCTAAACGCCACCCCGCGCACCCTCCACCACACGAGAAACCCACCCGGGAAAGGAGAACCTGATCGGGCAGGAGGAAGACACAGTTGCAATGGCTGCATGCGCCCCCCGCAGGACCGGGATCGAGCCAATCCCACCGTTCCGCCGCACACCACACCAAAACCAGCCCAAAGGCCAGAGTTGTAACGGGGTCTTGGCACTGGACGTTAGTCCAAGGCACACAACGACAGGAAGGTCCTAAACGATAACACTCGTTTAGCGTGAGGGTTCGGAGATGACAATCTCAGGTCAAGACTGATCGTGTAACGATAGATCAGGGTCAGGGTTCGTGGGTTCTTGGCGTGGGACTTGGATATCAGAATAGAAGACGTTATATTCTGAAATACAAGAGTCGTGAAAGAAATACCAGGTAGTGTAAAGAAGCAAAGAAATAGGGGGCGGAGCCCCCTTATATAGAAGGAAATCCTAGCACAGCCTTTGCCGCCCGACTCATACCCCAGTATGAGTCGCATATCCGCGTAACCAAGGAAATAATACAATTTGTCGTAAACCTTACAAAGGAAATCCCTCATAGCAACCATGTAACAAAAGAAAGAACACCAAAGTTATCCCAACACGTATATCATCAGGGGACCGTGATAGCAGGGCCCTCCCCAGGGCCGAAGTCCTCTGAGGCCTATTCAGGATCCTCCAGTAATGGTCCAGGCTTAAGTGGGTACCGTTCGTGGAACTCGTCAACTGTTTTTAATTTGTTGATCGATTCAGCTGGCTCCCATGTCGTTTCATCGTAGCCTTCCCATTTCACCAGATATCGTAGTCGGTTCCTGACGAACTTGGAATCCAAAACCTCCTGAACCTGCCATTCTTCTTCTCCTTCAACGTCCACAGGCGGAGGTGGTGGGATTATCTGGCCTTCGAGTGGATCGTTGGCTGCCAGGTCCAACAGTGACACATGGAAGACGTTATGTATCTTTATGGTATTCGGCAATTCCAGACGGTAAGCCTGTGTTCCGACCCTGGCTTTGACCTCGTAGGGTCCATGACGCTTGTTGTCCAACTTCCGTGAGGGTCGTCGTGTCCTAATATTTTTGGCGTTCAGCCACACTTTATCACCGATTTGGAAGGAGGGA
>Ga0307517_10003605_pt1 | contig 24052 bp, 21 predicted proteins | sample 23_EM_MG_FD_194515 | JGI IMG/M metagenome (GOLD analysis project Ga0307517, IMG submission 194515) | Populus trichocarpa ectomycorrhiza microbial communities from riparian zone in the Pacific Northwest, United States - 23_EM | ecosystem: Host-associated > Plants > Roots > Unclassified | place...
AAAAACGCATGAAATGGTCGTTTGGTTACAAATACTGAAACAATCAAAACACATGGGTCCCGCCATTTATATGCGGCAGGACCACGATTTTGCAGAAGCAGTAATATACTGCTTTTTTACGAGTTTCAGCCTATGAAACACACATTATTCAGTGAATTGCACTGTTCACGTGAACAGTGTAATCACTTTGCACTGTTCACGTGCACTTTTTTTTTTTCTCAGTTTGTTAATTTTTTTAACAATTTTTTTTTTCAAAAACTAGTTTAGAGTGAATTAAATTCAGTCGCATTGTGATGTGATGTGAACAATATTTTTTTTCATGAAAAACTAGTATAGAGTAAATAAAATTCACTCGCACTGTAATATCAATTTTATACCCGATAATATTTTATCTGATTTTATTACACGCTCACAAAATTATGAAAACTATAGTTCTTATCGGCTGAATTTTGTATATAATGGAATTATAAATAGTTTAATGGAATAATAAAAAATATTTTATATCAAGTATTATTTATTTCATGATGTAATAGGAGTAATTAATTCTACTCTATTTAAATTTAAAACCATCAATATTAATATATATATATATATATTTTTTTTTAAAAATTATTTTATAACCTCAATTTCAAAAACATTCTTAACCAAATAAATTAAATTATTTTTTCTTCAACCTCAATTTCAACCATAGTTTTAACCAAATATCTATTTTTTCAAACCAACCTCAACTAAAAATACTTTTTATAAAACAACTTTTTTCAAACTACAATTATAACCGTTACCGCAATACTAAACTCTGGATAACAAAGAAAAGACATCATTGTGTGGTGCCTGGAACCTGGAGTTATTTTTCCCCTGAAAGTACACACTGAGAATATTGGTACTCCTCACAGTTCGTTCATTTTATCATGGAAATGACACGTGCTGCTCTTCTTTCACTTTGGTTTTGTGTTTGGTGCCCTGCCATGCAAGCATGCTGCCCTGGTTTTGATCCAACGACCTCGTTTTATAGTTTAAAGATCCTGACAGTGTCACAGTCCAATTATCACGCAGAAGCAATTTTCAGTGCAACGGGGATTGAAATGCACGCATTCTCGTGCTCTGCCTATTTTCCCAGTGACCCTTACTGGGAGCGTCTACTGTTACGGAGGATGGGTGGCCTGTTGCAGAAAAGAAAGGGTATTTTTGTAATAATATTTTCATATTAATATTTAAATAAATATTCTTAAAAGAATTTCAAATACAAAATTGCTTGAAAATAATTTTAATTCCAAAGATTCCCATCGGAAAACAAAACCGAAATATCTTTCAATAGTCATTACAATTTGGAGGACAAAATCCAACAAAATTAATTTTTTAAAAATTTTAAACTAAATCGAATTTAATCAAAGAATTAAAATCGAACTGAATCAAACTAAAAAATTAAATTAAAGGTTTGGTTCTTGTTAAAACCCAAGCCAAAAAACTTTCATCAAAATTTGTTTTTTAAACAAAAAATAGTTGTTTAATTATATATATGATCTTGATTTTTCTATTTTAATTTTCCAGTTTTGTTTTCAAAATATAAAATCATAATCGAATTAAACCAATCTTTTTTAAAAAAAATTCTTACCGGTTTTTTTGTTTGAGATCTCAAATTGTTATTTTAATTAATTTTAGATCATTTTTTTATAGATATTGTGCTCCCTGCTTTGCTGGAAAAAGTACTGGCCAAAACGATGGCGTCTAGCTATTGAAACAACAAAAATGCAGCGCTTTACGAACAAGGAGAAAAAAATAAAAAGGGGGATGGAAGGTGTCCTGTGCTGTCCTCCCCTACTATTCCAAAATGATAGCCTAAAATTAATTAACTAATTAACCCTAGAAAAGGTAAAGTAACCTCAACCTTAACATTAATCCAACCACGATCCTTACTCAGGTCAGTAAAATTCATTGAGGCGGGAAACAAGTCCCCTAAATTTTTACCGCCTCCCCCTCCCTCTTCCTTCTCCATTCAATCTCTCACTCCACCTTCTCTCTCCGCAAAATGACAGACGACGAGAAGGAAAAAGGCGTCGTCGTTTTGGACGACGACTCTTATTTGAAATCGGAAATCGAGAAGATTCGTGGACGATGGGAACTCGCTACGGTTCTTAATTTTTTGAGCGTAAAATAAACAAACTGCCCTCTATCTCTCTCTCTGTTTTTTTTCTTAATAAATATTTCGTGTAAAAAGCTGGAGGTTTCTTTTTTACAGGTTTTTGAGCCAGTCATTGGGGTTGATTTAAAGTTAACGGCAGAGGAGATTGAGAGTGCTCTTGTTGAGCCTAATAAATCACTTGCTCAGCTTCACATTAAGCTATTAAAGGTTTTTTATTTTTATTTTTATTTTTTATTTTTTATTTATGCTTGCTTTGATTATTATTATAAATAAAATAAAATTAGCGAAGTAATTATCCGGTGTTATACATTTTTAATTATTAACGAAACAATGTTTTTGATTATCATGATGTTTGCAATCAATTGATTCTATCACGATGTATATTTATGATCTGGGTGAAAAATCATGGCACGAATCACGACATAAGATAATCACAGGTTTTGCTTACTGGGCTCACGAATTCAATGGCTATGATTCTTTTTTGTTCTTGTGCCGAAAATATGTTTTTGTAATATCTGGTGTAAATGATTCAAACAACGGGAATGCGTATTTTGGCTATGAGGGCGTTGCATGCTTATCGAGTATTCGTTTGTGTGTTTTCCTTTATTTTGTGCATCAATGTATTTGATGCACCGAGGAAGCTGTGCTGATTTTTAGCATTGAAAATCATGCGTGTGGATGTTATGATAGATAATTGATTCATATAATATGCCATAAAAGCAAAAGGATAACGCTATATGACATGAAAGTATCACATGGAATCCCACATGAAAGGGCAAATCGAATGGCTATGGACCTTTTGTGTAGTGATAGATGTCATTAGTTTTGTGTACGTAACACTTTGCAAATTGAGAAGGATTGGTTTTGCCTTCATGTGGTTGGCATTGCGTGCTCTCTAACTTGGAATTTTTTCCATGCGGATAATATCTTTTTAAGTTTTTTTTAAATATGGATTTTTCAACAGGGGATACCGCCTATGAGTAAAACATTGAATGCATCTGATGCGTGGGTGAGCGAGCTTTGTAAGAAACTAGCCATGTGGTGGCCACGGGTATGCGGCATTTCAACTTTCAACTGTGTAGTTAGGATTTTCATACAGTTTTGAATTTGTACTTATTAGTTGTGTTCTCCTATTACAGGTCGCTGAAGGCGAGTTACCACTGAAGGCAGCCAAAGGGTATCAAACTACTGAATATTTGTCTCATATCATTTCCTAAAAGATAGGTTTTCAATTTTTTATTTAGACTTGCTCAGGTCATGATGGTTTCTTGCTGTTGTGGCTTGTGCAGAGATGAGATGTCTAGATACAAGGAACTAGATCCAGCTAATAGATTGCTGATTTTGAAAGCACTCTGTGAACTCAGAGCTAAAGTAATATGCCTTGCCTTTCTGATTAAACATTTTTTCTCAAATGTTGGAAGTTATTATTTGTATTTTTTTGACTGGATGATCTTCTAAATGTTTATATTTCTGATTTCTACTTTTGCATTCGGTAGGCTTTTAGGGTATTTTATTTTGCGCATTCTTGGCTTTTTGAAGCCATTGTGTTTGTATCTATTAGTGGGTAATCAAGTTCTCTATATAGGTGGATACATTTAAGATGAATGAGCTGTGCAGCTTTTTTCTAGGTTTCCTTGTTAAATCTGTTGTAAGCCATTCTTTCTGTTTACAGCAAAATGACATTGCATCTTATGTTAACGATTCTTTGAAAGATGGAACTGAAATTTCTTATTTCCGGAAAGATAAGATTGGGGTAGATGGAACTGCAACTTCTTACTGGTAATTCTTGAGCATGTTCTGAATTTTATATAATTTGCTGTGCAAAGTGTTGAAAATACTAACTGTGCTCTCAGGTATGATGGAAGTTCTGTCATTGGCCATAGATTGTACAAGCAAGTAAACAAGACTGGGGCAAATAGTAGAATGAGGGGTAAAGCATCAAAAAATCAGCCAGCTACCTGTTTCCAATGGGAAATACTTGCAACCAATCTTGAGGAATTTCAGAAAGTTGTGGTAAGTTTAGTATTCCCCTGTTTCAACAACTGGAAATTTTAGTTTAATTTGTTTCTTGTTGGTAACGGCAGAATGAACTCTCTTCTAGCAAAGTTACTGCACAAGTTGCAGCTGGCAAGACCATTGAAACTGATGTCCTGCCTATTATACAGAAATTTCAGAAGGTAAGCTTATGGGTTTCTCTTATAATTGTTTCTTAGTAGTGTGGGTGTAGTCACAGTTTTATTATGCACAAGTTTATTTATCTTTCACATTGATGGTAAGTAATCTGTCACTGTCATGTATTCAATAGAAGAAAGATAGGGCCCTCAAACAAAAAGAAAGGCAAGAAAAGCTCCTGAACAGTTTTAGACCCTGCACTGCTGGGGTTACTCGTTCCTGCCGCAGTCGCAGACCTATCAGTTATACATTTGGTATGATGTTATCTTGTCTGTATTCATTTTCATGATCTGGTTGTGGCAGAATCATCTTTTGTTTGTCTTTTGCTTCTATTTCACTGTCTTGCTGAACTACATTAAATATCTAATAATCATATAGAGCCAATTGAACATTTTTAGAATTATGTAACTGCCTCCCTGTTGTGAAGTGCGTTACTGAGCTTCTATGGGATCTCAAATCATGGATGAGATGGAGAAAAAAGTCACAAACTGAATGATAATTTTCTTGGTTATTTGGGTTTCTGTTCACTTTAGTTTCTTGTTTGATTCAAACATATATTTTTTTATCTGAGAAACTTGATTGTACTTGTGAATTATTTATAATTAACCTCTTCATTTGCGATCCAATATGCAGATGACTATGATCGTGCTATTGATGAGGCTATAAAAATAACAAAGTAAGACTTGATGAAATTTACTGTCATCACTGCATTTCTATATTTCAAACATACTTGCAACATTCTTTGCTAAACTTGTTCTTAAATTCTTCAACATCTTTGTTTTATGCATTTTGTCCCTCATATTGAGAACGAGAATTCATGATCTTTTCCATTGCTGACTTCAACTTATAATCCAGGAAAAGGAAAACAATTGAAGAGCAGAGCAACAATGGCAAACATGTTAAGCAGGAAAAAAATACTTCTAATGGGGGTTCAAATATGGGCACAAATTCAGAAGAAAGTCATGGTGAAATAGGTGATTCAGGCATGAGTGCAGACTCCAAAGATAATATCGAGAAGGGAAGCTCCTCAGAGAGTGAAAATGAAAGTGACAAGCTTCATGAAGCGGATGATGATGATGATGATGATTATGATAGCAAAAGGGATCATGATAATGGGAGTGGATCCAACAAATCTGACAAAGAAAATGAAAATTTTGGTGACAAGAACATTGCTCGGAAGTTTGGTTCTCGTTGGAGTTCAAGACTGGCTGGAGTTGCAAGCCATCCTGCCCTGGAAGCTGGAAACTTGTGTAAAAAGAGTAGGTTGAGACAAAGACCCACTCGTAACTCTGCCCTTGACTCTAATAATGTGCTTGATTCAGATGATGAAACTTTGTCAAAACATACAAACAGAGAGATATCTGGACATGAAGACTCGCCTCCAGTTTCTAATTCAGATGTGGTCTGTTGTGACAGTTAAAGCTATCAAGTGGAATCAACATGCAAGTGATTTTCCTTGGAATTTTTGTTGAGCGAGGAAATATCTTCACAGAAAGATATCTTGAAGTCAGTGCCGGTGAGAAGCAAGTTTTGAAAATGTGCTAATCCCTGTATTCCATATTGGAATCCAAACTCTAGTTTGCAGCCCGTGCCTTTTGTTAGAATTTCTTAAGAGGAAGATGCCACGTACAGAGTTTTAAAGCTACCACTAAGTTGGCAATGGCAGATTTCGTAACCTATGTAAGTTAATTTCTCTGCTTAAATGCAATCGGTTCTCTGTTTAACCGGGATTGTATACGATCCTTTGATGTTCCCTCTCTAGTATCCAAGGATATCTTATGTATAATTAACTTCCTAATGGCTTGTGAAAAATAAAAGGTAGTAAGATAATTGGAAACATGGGATTTCTCTAATTTTAGGGCTTTCAGATTGATACAATCACCGTGTAGCTCCTAGAATAGTGGGCAAATTTACTTTTTTGACAGGCCCCCAAAAACCCTAACCTTTTTCTGATAATTAGCAGGGTTCAGAACATCACTTGAATGCGGCACTCATTCTCCTCCTAATAGAGACAGCATTGCTTTTTTAACAGTGCTGAAGGTTGAAAGTTACTTCCATTATATAGCCAAAAGGTTAAGCTGACCTTCAAAATGAACCCCAGAATAGGGCCTAATTGTAAAGAACAAACTTAAAACGATGGATTAGAGAGATGATTCAATGTATCAAGGACAGATACAGTGGTTTGATACAAAACTCAATAATAGATTAGAGAAAAGGTGCCCATTTGCTCGTAGCTCAACTGGTATTACTTGTATAAAAAAATCTTGAACTAAAAGCAATTATCTTCTCTTCCCAGCATTCTGCACACACGACTGAGCCTGACCCTGCACAGCTTCTATCTTCACGTTTTTCAAATCCTGGCCGACGCCTGTCAGATTAAAGCTCCTTGAATTCAAGCCCAGCAAATTAATCAGCTGCAAAAACAGAGCAAAAAAGAGCATGTTAAAGAGATGAACAGCTGAAATGTGTGTTTTGACATGGAGAAAAGAGACATGGATTAAGAGTGGTCTGAGTAAGACTTGCATTTGGATCAGAAAGTTCATGGGATATCTGTTCACATCTTATTATTAGTCTCCTAAGATTAGGCAATCCCCTGAGGAAGGAGGCTATGGTTGGGATTTGGTCTGCAAATGAACCATCGGTTAGTAGAACCAAGTTCTGTAGCTTCTTGAAAACTATCGGAGAATCATTCTGCATAAAGAAAATCTGCAACATCAAAAAAGCCTATGCTCATCAGTCCTCTGAAAAAAAGAAAACAAAAAAGGTAATGCTATGCGAGGAAAAACAGGAACAGGAACAAAAAGTATAAGGAAGTACCTCAATAGGCCACGTGTTTATACTCAAGAATCTGGCTTCACTTAAACACTGAAGGAACTTGGCAGCACAATAAATTAAACTCTTTGAATGCTTGCACCGACGATCAGATTCCTCACTTCTATGCCGACAAGTAGGCTTAATATGAATTCTTGCGTTCAATAGCGACACCATGCCCTGGTTCAGATAACTAAAATCTACGGGATCTCCAGTCCACCATAAATCCTTGAGTTTGGGAGCAGAAATCGACAAAGGAAATTCATATGAATAAGCGTCTGATGAGCTTACATTCAATGTCTCAAGGTTTTCAGCCTTCATAATAATGCGTCTGCAGGGACCGGCACCTACTTTGATCTCTTTTTTTGGCTTGGAGTATTGGGACCCAATTTCCGGGGAGCTAAATTTGCACTCGGATAGAGTTAAACCTCCAAGGGAAGAGCTTTTGATGTTCAGAAAGCAAACATTTGCAAACCTGCAGCTGCTAATCATGGCATGGATAAGAGATGGACAATCAACCAGGAGTTGGCATGCTTCAAGGAAATTAGACCCACAGACTTCAAGAGTTTCAAGAGACTCACAATCTATCTTACAAACAAAAAATCTGCCAAACTCAGAGTCCTGGACTGTCAGATTTTCCAGAGATTGACAATTAAGGTTAACATGCCACAAGGCTTTAAATTGGCACCTGGATATTGTCAAGACCTTGAGAGATGAACAAGATATGTTAAATTTCCCATCAAAGAAACTATTTGGAAATCTGCAATCACTTATTTCCAGCTCTTCAAGAGATGAGCTTGTCATAGTGAGATCACTGATACCATCAACATTCTCAAGAGTTAACCTTTTAAGACATTTACACCGATCCGAAATTCTTTGTCCAAAATATTTATCCCCTATTGTTACTGAATCTAGCCATAAGTCCTTGAGCCAGTCAAACCCTAGTATTTGAAAACTGAACCTTCCCATCTGCAAATTCAATTTCAAAGCCCTCAAAGATTCACATTTATAAACACAATCCGGCAAAGAATAGCCTTTTAATGAATCTACATGGACTAGCATGTCGAGTTCCTCAACACCACACTTTGTAGCAACAGTAACCCATGAATTAACAACACTCCCTCCAATATCAAACCTTCTTTGCTTGCAAAACCAATGAACAAGCAAACGTATTAACCCTTCTCCAGTCTTTTCGCGCGATCGCAGAACTTTATCGACACAAGAGCAGAAATCAGTATACCTTGTTCTTAAACAGCTATGATCAGAACCAGAATCAAAATCCGCAACAAAATTCAAGTAAGGGCTAGAGGAGCACAGTTTTTTAAACCTTTTCGATACTAAACCAAGACGTGCAGTATCATTAGCTCCAAGGAAGGAGAATATATGATAAATAACTTGGTCTGGAAGACCACTCAATCTATCATGCGTACAAGCAAGGATACGAGTGTCTTGATCAGAGCTCATTGCCATCGACTTAAATGGACTTTCCATGCACCTCAGTGGATAGAATCAACAAAAACAACAGCACCCACTGAATTAAAATAAACGCGAATCCTAACATCAGTAAATAATCAAGATTATAAAGAACAAGATACAAGAAAACAATCAAGTTCTACATACACACGCCTAAAAGAGATAGTGCTATAATTTCATGAGAAAAAGAAGAGAAGCACCTGAAGCTGCTGGTGTAGACCTTGTTCGAGCGAGCTAAATTTCTAAGATGGTGATCTTTGTTCGAAAGTTTTCGTGTTCTAGCGCAACCCATGTACCTCTGTAAGGTTTTTTTATTTTTATTTTTAGTTGCATTGGAATATTCTTTGGGTAGAGGAGGAGGCAAGGGAAGTCACCTTGAGGTTTCTAGGATTTTATTGTATACGACAGGTGACTTGACCACGAAGCCCAAAATAAAGGGGAGTGCGTTCAATTCTTGAGTGAGGGCTTATAAGGATGTGGTAATTTTTTTTTCCATGTAGATGATGAAGATAAAAGAAATATGTTTTTTTTTTAATTTTTTAAATATACAAATTTATTTTATTTTTTCAAGGAGGGAGAGGGGACCGGTAGGGCTGAGCTTTAAAAAAACATTAATAACTTTTTTGTGAATAATTTAAAATTTTAAGGTCAAAATCAGTAAAATTTAATTTTTTACCCCTTATAATATTAAGGTCAAAATCAGTAAAATTTAATAATTTTTTCTGTTTTTTTTCTAACAATAAAGTGTTCATACTAAGGTTATTATATTTACATTAAACCCACCTACAGGCTAATAATTAAAGAGTGCAAAAATATACTTACAATAATTTGAAGCATCACCAGCCCCAACGGTTGACCTGAACGTGTTTATATTTTGTATTTATCTATTTTGGGAATGTAAACGTCTTTGCTAAGATCTAAAATATTTTAAAACGCCAATTTTAAGGTTCGATGCATGAGTTTAAAAAATCATGATTTTATTTTACCAGAAATTAATAATTATGATTCATGAACTCCTCCTCAATGTCTGCTCAACAACCCAAGATGAACTCACTGAATAATTTAATTCATACCTACCGAGGAAATTAGTTGATGTCAAAGGGAAAAATGAAGTTTTTTTTTCATAATTAATTACCTCTCTAAATTTAATATAAATAGACATCATTTAGTGATCATGTAATGGTAATTTTCTTCGATGAAACATATTCGAATTCCAATAACTATAATCTATTGAATAATTATACAATAAAGGAGAATTACCTTTGTTGCGTGGCACAAGCAGTCTGTTTACATAATATTTTTTAAAAGTATTTTTTATTTAAAAATATATATTTAAATTATTTTTTTCACATCATCACATAAAAATATTTTAAAAATTATTAATTTAATATTTTTTAAAATAAAACCACTCTTGAAACGCATAGAAAAACAGAAACCACCACACTCCCGAGCACTAACAAAACCCAAAAAAATATCTTAAAATCCAGAATCCTTCATGAAGAAGGAAGCCATATTATACTGTTAAAAGGGTTTAATAGCCACGAGAAAGAAAAAGCTTCAATACAAAAAAAAAAAAAAAAAGGAAAAGAATTCAAACTATACGCCTTTTGCACTACGTTAAAGCATCCAGCTCATTTCAGTACTCATCTGTCTCCCTTTTTCTCCCATCCACGGAACAGATTGCTTTCATGTTGTGTTGACAGGGGACGCTTATTACTCTGTGATTTTACTTTAAAACAAGTCAGATGAGTTTTCGGAGAAAAAAAAAAAAACATAATTCTTTTTTTTTTTTTTTACTTACTTTTATATTCTTATATCCTTTTAAAAGATAAAACTAGTCTCGTTCAGGGTTCGTGGCTGCCTCTCACAATAAATACACTTTCTAGGGATCGAACTTGTATTCTCATTCTTGCAGGGATATAACAGTGTCTTAACCACTAAACCACCACTTCATTGGTAAGGAAATAATAATTCTTTATTTGGGTCTGTTTTTTTAATTTCTAAAATCTTTTTTAGCGATGCAGCCCTTCGGTATAATGATGTTGAAATCCGAAGGCTGTTTGCATAAAAACCATTTGACCAGGCGATGGATAATTTAAATTTGTCAAGAGTCTCACACCAGAAAAATAATACTGATACATTTCTGCTGGCAGAGAAGTGGTTCGCTCGATGTTTTTAGAGCAACTTGCATATTAATATTATTTCCCTTCTCTGCAATCCGTCAAGATGATTGCAGCCAAAAAAAAAAAAAAAGGGAAAGAAGATTAGATTGTCAAGCCATGTATTTATGCTGGATTAGCCAGCTATAAATCAACACCGACATCACTTTTATGTAGTTCTTATCGATATTTTTCCAATTAACATGACTATTTCCATGTTAATATTCTTATATAGAATAATATACTAGATTGGTGGTCGCATAACATCTAGGGCTGCACCAAATTTTTTTCAACAAATAAAATGTTCAGAAGATGGCTGTGTCTCTAAAAAAGTGAGAAAAATAGAAAGTATTATAAAAAATTAGATAGCAACAACAATAAATAAATTTAAAAAAATATCATCACGATCAAAGTTAGGTTAACACGTGAAATTTATAGCCTAGTACATGAGATTGTGATAAACCCGTAGAAGAATGGTATCGGCAAAAATCATTTGTAAGAAAGTACTTGAAGAAAAAAAAAGATTTAAACCAACTTGACTCAATATTTCAAACTCGTGACCTTAAAGGTTAACAAAATCTCGATCAATTAAATGTTGAGAGGTGAGATTGAAAAAGAAAGTTTCGATAAGAAAGGATTAAAAACAAAACAAATAGCAATAAAAAAATAAAGACCAAATATGATATAAAAAAAATGAACTAAAATATTGAGGGATGCAATTGAAAAGAAAAATCAATTAGGAGAATGATATAAAATAATGGGGGATGCAATTGAAAAAATTATCCAATTAAAAGAATGATATAAAATGTTTTGGGATGCAATTGAAAAAATAATTTAATTAAAATAGTAATTAAAAAAATCAAAATAAAAATAACGAGGACCAAATCTAAAAGGAAAAAAAAAAGGAAAATTTAATTGAAAAGAATTCCAAATCTACAAATAATCTAAAATAAAACAAATAACAATAAAATAATAATAAGAACTAGAACTAAAATAAAAATAAATCAAAGGTTTGCTAAAAACATGTAGGGGTGGGTTTTGAAACCGGGAAAAAAAAGGAAAGAAGGAAGGAAAAAAGAAACGGTCACTAGTACAAAACCCAATATATTTTGGCCACACGTGCTCCCCAGAAATATAGGTGACGTTGTGAGGATTAAACGCCCTGTGGAGGCTGAAGTTTGGTCGTCGTACACTCCTTTTGAAAACTGCAGGAGAACCCACTCGTGTCCATGTCATTGACATGCACAACTGCTTTTTTCATATTAAATAATATTTTATTTATGCAATAAACAATAATAACTAAAAAAAAAACTAAAAAAAAAGACAAGAATACTCATTGACACAAGCCAAAGACGATTAGGACTCAAAGGTATTGTGGTAATTTTATTGTTGCAACTAAAATGCAAAAAGTCAAAGGTGCCCCTACCCGTCAATGTTTATTTATTTTCCCTTCAAGGGTATATCAATGATTTACTGTGTAGATAACGACAAAAAAACTATTATACGGTTATACCCCCTCTTCCAAAACCATTTGTGTTATGTTTAAAATAGCAAAATCTTCATTTTAGTATTACAATTCAATCTATAACTAAAGTAAAAAATTACACAATAAATATTTAAACATATTTAAACAATTGTTGACCTGGTCGCTTATGACTTAAATTAAAAATTGTTTAAATATAAAAAAATATCTAGATTATATAAAAATTATTTTTAAAAAAATAATTTCGTATACCAACCCATCAAGTCAGATTTATAGAGATTAACAATTTTCTTTTTAGATTTTTAAAACAAAAATCACAAGATTTTCATAGCACGAAAGCTTAAGTTCGCAGGCCCAATACAAGAAAAGTTTACTTGATTCGACCCAATTCAATTAAAAAAATGAAAATAAAATAAAGGCAAGCATTATTACCGAAAAAGCGCGAAGAATGGCATCCACTCCTGGAGAATCAAGAAGGAGAAAGAACGTTGATAGAGGATCTGACCGACTAGCTCTCATCACCTGTCAGATCCATGCCCTCCCACCCGGTTATCCATCTCAACCGTTGAATTCCCAGGACCCACCTCTTCATCTCTCCAATAAAATCACCGGTACGGTACCCCTACTCTCTCTCCTTCTCATGTTAGTTTATAGGAGTTTTGAGAGCCTACAAGAACTGAAAGGCTGTGTTTGTTTTTTATGTTTTCATTATAGGCTGATAATGACGCAGCCCAATTTCTGAGCGGCCCAAACAAGTCATTGGGCATCTTTCCTCTTCTGAAAGAGGAGAGGTGGCGTGGCTCAAAGAAAATGTCTTTACCATGTAAAGTTAGCATGGCTTGCATGTTTTTGTTAGCATTTCCGTTTGTTGAGGGGTGGAGGTATTCGAGGCGATCTATGGCTTGGATGTTTTTTATGGCATTTTCGTTTGTTGAGGGAGGCAATCTATGGCTTGCATGCTTTTTATAGCATTTTCGTTTCTGAGGGGTGGAGGTATTTGAGGCAATCTAGCATATTCTGCTGATGGAAAAGATGATCATGAGCCGACCACCATTGCTGCTGGACATGGTGGGAGCACTGTTAAACCATCTTCACGCGAATTTGACACAGATGCGGAAGCATCAATAGCTTCTTCTGCGGAAACAAGCAGTAAAGTAGAATCATCTTTGGCCAAACCATCTAGGTCTACTTCAGGAACAGAGCAAAACTTAAAACAACAACGATGGATAAGTAGTTCTGTGACTCCAAATCAAATAACCTCTGCCATTGCAGCATCAGAGAAATCCCGTCTTCGTTGTTCTGTAGTTGTGGCCCTTTCGGCTGTCTTATCGCATCTAGGATTTCCTCTGCTGGGCAGCAACTTGATAAGTAGCATTATTAATTTCAGGCCTCTTTATCTAGTTCTGCTAACCAATGTAACGCTTGTTCTCTTCAATAATCAAAGAGCTTTTAAAGGGGCTGTAGAAGCAGAGAACAAGATCCCTTCAACTGGTGGAACTGATTGGACTGAACAAGCAAGTGAAGCTTTGAAGGTAGCTTGGTGATTCATGCATATGCCTGCGTGAGAGTGTTGTAATGTTATTTTTTAAAGTGTTTATGATTGCTGCGCGAGCTTTCCCCTGATTTGCGAATTTTTTTGGAAACAGCACACTTTAAAAATAAAATTTGTCAAAGACAATTTTTTTTATATAGAAAATAGCATAGTTTAGCTGTGATTTTCTTAAAAATTGCACTCGGAGAAGTGCGATATCTTAAGCATAAATTTCACCGAGAAGAGAAGAGAAGAGATGCTCTGGGCCGCGCATACAGTCCACTTCAGCTACTGTTGGTATTGGTGGTGATATTTTCTATATTTGTTTTAATTTTTTCCTCTTATATTTAAAATTTGTGTCGGTTTATTTTAATAATTTATTTAAAATGTGCACTTTCCATGATTCTTATCAAACTGTGCTATTTATTAAAAAAATAAATAAAATTGATCGGTGATAATTTGCCAAATTGTTTTCTTCCAAACCACGTTAGATTGGCAAGCTTGACCAATGCAGCCACATTTTGCGTACATTTCAATATGAGCATTACACAGAGAAGTCTTCCTGAACAACCCATTTCTATCACAATACATGTGTATCCCGTTCAACTTCAAGAGCTTCTGGCTGCCCACTCGCCGGCGAAGCAGAAATAATGCTAATGTTATCAGGCTCAATACCCACAATTTGCATTTGAGCACGAGTACCCCGGATATCGTTGCTGTCCAAGATACTGTAGACTCCTATAAGGAATTGAATCAAACTTGCATAAATGGGCATGGGCTTGCTTACCCTGATTATAACAAACAAGCCCTGAACTGGATCATAACAAATGGTCTTCATTTTGTGGGTGCAGTAACGCAGATTGTTTTTTATTTAAAAATATATTAAAATATTTTTTAATATAAACATATTAAAACAATAAAAAATATTAATTTTAAATAAAAAAAATTAAAAGTACGATGGACAGCCTTAGTTTTAGTATCTCCCCTGTACACTTCATTGTGTGCGTAGGCTCTTATCATTGCTTTGTATAAATACTCATTTGATTCCTTCACTTGCTTAAACAGCAAGGTTGCGTAACCAAGATCCTCACTTTTATCACACACATCTACCATTTTTGTCACCAAGAAGTTGCTTTGTGAAAGTTAGTACTTGATAACGTGAGCATGGATACTCTTCAACTCTACAATGTCTTTTCAGTTCTGCAAAATGTGCACAAATAAATTCTCAAGTTCTCTGATTTTCAAGCCACCAATTCTTGTTGCCATTGCTTTCGGTATTCTTGGTAATCAATGAATAGGGGGTTGTTTTCAGTGTTAAATGAGAGGCAGAAATTTGCAAACTTTTTGCGGTTTTGTTCAAAAAGTTTGTTACTTGATCAAGGAATGCAAGTACATGGAGCTTTAGTGAAAATGGGGTTTGGTTTTGACTTGATGTTAAGCAATGATCTAATAGTTATGTATGGAAAATGCGGTAGACTAGGTGTTGCTTGTGATGTGTTTGATAGAATGCTCAAAAGAAATGTGGTTTCTTGGACGGCCCTTATGTGCGGGCACATACAAAATGGGAACCCGCTAGAGTCATTATTACTATTCTCCAAAATGGGCTTATCGGGTGTGAAACCGAATGATTTCACCTTTTCAACGAATCTTAAAGCCTGTGGTTTGTTGAATGGCCTAGATATTGGGAGACAAATTCATGATATTTGTGTGAAAACTGGATTTGATATGGTGAATGTGGTAGGGAATTCTATCATTGACATGTACTCAAAATGTGGAAGAATCAATGAAGCTGCCTGTATGTTTGAAGTTATGCCTGTAAGGAACCTTATAAGTTGGAATGCTATGATAGCAGGATATACAGTTGCAGGATTCTGTGAGAAAGCTCTAGTTTTGTTTCAAAAAATGCAAGAAGTTGGGGGATTCCTCGATGAATTCACGTTTACAAGCACGTTGAAAGCTTGCAGTGATCTTGGTGCAATCAAAGAAGGAAACCAAATTCATGCTTTCTTGATTACTGGTGGTTTCTTGTATTCTGTTAATACTGCTGTTGCTGGTGCTCTCATTGATTTATATGTGAAATGTGGGAAGTTGTTCATGGCGAGAAGAGTGTTTAGTCATATTGAAGAGAAACATGTAATATCATGGACGGCACTTATTCTTGGTTACGCTCAAGAAGGAAACTTAGCAGAGTCCATGGACTTGTTTAGGCAGCTTAGAGAGAGCAGCATTCAAGTTGATGGGTTTATTCTGTCAAGTATGATGGGCGTGTTCGCTGATTTTGCACTTGTTCAGCAAGGCAAGCAAATGCATGCATTTGCAATTAAAGTCCCCTCTGGTGTAGACATCTCAGTATGCAACTCAATTTTGGATATGTATCTGAAGTGTGGAATGATAAATGAGGCAGAGAGACTTTTCAGTGAAATGCCTGCTAGAAATGTGATTTCTTGGACAGTTATGATCACTGGCTATGGAAAGCATGGTCTCGGCAAAGAGGCAATTCGTCTCTTTGATGAAATGCAATTAGATAGTACTGAGCCTGATGATGTGACTTACTTGGCAGTGCTCTTAGGCTGTAGCCATTCAGGACTAGTAGAGAAAGGTCAAGAATACTTCTCAAGGTTATGCAGCTACCATGGGATCAAAGCTAGAGTAGAGCATTATGCATGCATGGTTGATCTCCTTGGCCGAGCTGGGCGCTTAAAAGAAGCTAAGAACCTCGTCGACAGCATGCCTCTAGAGGCAAATGTAGGGATATGGCAGACATTGCTGAGTGCTTGCAGAGTACATGGAGACTTGGAATTGGGGAAAGAAGTAGGTGGCATTCTTTTGAGGTTAGACAGTGAAAATCCTGTTAATTATGTGATGATGTCCAACATTTATGCTGATGCAGGCTATTGGAAAGAATGTGAGAGAATAAGAGAATTGGTGAAGTCAAAGAAGTTAAAGAAAGAGGCAGGACGTAGTTGGGTAGAGATTGACAAGGAGGTACACTTTTTCTATGGCGGAGATGATACGCATCCCCTCACAGAGAAAATACATGAAATCTTGAAAGAAATGGAGAGGAGGATGAAAGAAGAGTTAGGTTATGTTTACGGGGTTAAATATGCATTACACGATGTGGAAGAAGAGTCAAAGATGGATAACTTGAGAGTTCACAGTGAGAAGTTGGCAATAGGGTTGGCATTGGTTTGTGGGGGTTTAGAAGAGGGGAGAAAGGTGATTCGTGTATTCAAAAACTTGAGAGTTTGTGGGGATTGTCATGAGTTCATAAAGGGTTTATCGAAGATCTTGAGAGTAGTATTTGTGGTGAGAGATGCAAATAGATTTCACAGGTTTGAGGATGGCTTGTGTTCTTGCAGAGATTACTGGTGATTTTGTATTACAGTCATCTTACCCTCCTGAGATTTCATACCATTTTGGGCTTGGAAATCCCACTTAATAGGCCTCCTTTAATGCTGCTGTAAAATTAGCTTCTGGCAGCCAGGAAAGAGAGGGAGGATGGGATACAATATGGAAAAAACATGTAATTGACGTCATGGAGAGATGAGCAAGCATACAATTTGGAAGCAAGGGATCTTCAGGCTTAGCTTCTCCCCCCTTTCACTGTTGAGCAAGGAGTCTCCTGGCGTGCGAGCAACAGCACTGTTATTTGTTGAAGACTTCGGTGCTTTAAAATGTTGAAACAAGCTTTTGAAGGTTATTCATCTCCATTTTTATCAAGGTAACGATTAGTTGAGTTGGAAGCTCGAGCTCATTACAGCTATTATTGTACACCTTCTGTCCAAGTCATTACCACCAAATGTAACTGAAATTCTTTCGTCTAAACCTCAGCTAAAAAGTCTTGACTTTGACAAATCATCTTCTTTATACAATGAACAAAATCTTGACCATCAAAGAAACAACTGCCTCGCCGAATCTTCGTTATTTATTAGTTTTATGCTCAGTACCAAGGTTGTTAAAATTGCGTTTTGACTCGTAAAATTATACGATTTTACGAGTCAAAACATGCTTTGCGTGTTGAATCGTTTGGAAAAATCAAAAATGGGTGAAATTGGGTTGAATCGTTAAAATCAGGTGAAATCGCATAAAATCACGATTTCAGGACCGATTGAACGATTTCACCAATACGCATAAACTGAAGTAAATGTTTCTCCCATGCTCCAGCTGTCCGGCGCCTATTGGTTGGCTAAATGCACAGTCACTCCAAATCTTCACTCCAGTCATCGCGCTAGATCGCATTTTGGGTGTTTCTTCCTTTTCATTGAATACAAATCCCTAATCTCCTTCTCTATTAACCAACCGGCTACCACAAAAGCGGCGACGATCAGTCCAGTCTTCACTTCAGTGACCCAGTCATCGGTCTGGTCTTCACTCCAGTCATCAGTCCAGTCTTCACTCCAGTCACCAGTGCTCACGGTCACGGCTTCCTTTTCATCAACATCGGCGAGGCGGCGACGATCTCCTTTCTTTCCCATCATCAACAGCTCACGGCTTCCTCTTCAATCTTCATCAACAGCGGCAAGCCGGCAACGATCTTCTTTCTTTCCCATCATCAACAGCTCACGACTTCCGCTTCATTAACAGCAGCAGGCGACATCGCTCTCCTCTTCAGCCTTCATCATCAACGACTTCCTCTTCACCGTAAGTTGCTCCCCTGTATCTTCAGCCTTTATGTGATTGCCCATGATGTAATATTCCCATGTGTAGGCTTTCAAAATGTTAAACTGTAATAGTGTAATATTTCCCTGATGTTGATGAATTGAATTGATGGAATGATTTTATAATGTTTTGCTTAGTATGATGAATTGAATTGATGGAATGATTTTAGTGTAAAGCTGATGTTTTTCTTAGTATCCTGATTAAGGTCCTTTCACCGAAATCTATCAATATTGCCCCGGATAGGATTCCTGATAATGTTTTGTAAAACTGTAAAAGCATTGAGTTCATTTAGTATGATGAATTGATTGAATGATTTTAATGGAATGTGTCTCTGCCTGATTTTATGAAAAATTTAATTGTATAGTATATGTACTGAAGCAGATTGAAAGTATTATAGTTTTGTGAATTGTAATATATAACAAAAAAGTTTGTTAATTATTAATTAATAAAAAGTTATTTAAATTATACATGAATTTTTATTTGAACTATATATTTTAAAGTGCTATGAATTTTTATTTGAAACATGAATTTTTTTAATGTATTTTAAAATTCCTTACGATTTTACGATCCGTTTTTCCGATCCGAGTTTGTTTTGCACTTTCCGTGCCGTATTAAAATCACGATTTTAACAACCTTGCTCAGTACTATGCAATGCCATGCTATCCAAAATCAGGGTTCCATTCAACTGAGAGAAGACTCGAAAGAAAAAAGGGATTTCCATTGATTTAAATTGTACATATACAAGGAGATACAATAACTCATGGTCAAAGCCAGCCATTCACGTCAAACCATCACATAGATTTGCTTTGAAGTGCAGTAGCTTAAGTTGGACACTTGAAGAACGGATGATTAAGAGCTTGCCAAGCTGTTAGACGTTCGGAAGGATCATATTTTAACAAACCATGCAGCAGGTCAATGAGTGAAGATCTTGAGCTGTCTACGTGTTGAGATATCATAAGCTGTGTTGTTCATCGTTAAAATCCAATATCAAGATCATCAATAATCCAAATATCCAAGGTCTAAAAATGAAATCCAAAACAGAAAAAATAGAAATCACCTTTAGTCGATCAAGCTTCTTCACAGCTCTGATACTTTCCCTAGAAACTGCTCCTTCAGGCCAATTCAACCTGGATCCTCTCCGAAAATATTTCTCAGCTCCACGACTGCATGTAACAAAAGTGGATGGAATTTCAGTAAAATTGGAAGAGAATTCTATATTCATTAATAGTTGCTCAAACATTATGGGAGTAATGCATAGGGAAGACATGGATCATGAGAAAAAGGAATTGGGAAAACAATAGAAATTAACCCAAAAACTGGACTAAATCAATTTAATCCACTCAACCAGGTTTCTCCCTTAAATATTAGAAAGGAACTTACTTAGCCCTAAGAATCATGTGCTCTGGCAGAGGTCCCAATACCCTCTCCATCATAGCTAAATGTTCCAAGTTCTCGTGTGTCTGGAATAGAGCTTCGCCCTGCATAAATTTTCCCACAAATTTAAGTATTTCTGATAAGAAATTCAGAATCAAAGCAAGGTTCTCATACAACAAGAGACAAGCAGGACTAACCGAGCATAACTCAACTAGTATACAACCAATGCTCCACAAGTCACATGGATAAGACCAACCTAGACCTGCAATGAAAATGTATGCAGCAAGTTAGGAAATAAGATTTAATTATAGAATAGTGCAATCCGCAGGCAGTAAATTTCAGAGCAATCTTCATCACAAAAGCACATTTAGGTAGGAAGAACAAACAAAACAAAACTACATTAATCAAGCACAAATGATTTCACACTCATGAACTAATTTTGAGATATAAGAGACGAGCAAAGGTATCACTTGAAGTTTGTAATAGAACCATATAGGCTTGAATTTCCCAGGTGGTGATTCCACAATGAAATCCTTTGTGCCTGTTTATGTATATATTAGTTTCTTGTTTTTTTTGTATTTTTAACTATTCAAAGGAAATTTATCATACATCGATCAAAAACTTCCAAATTTCAAGTATAAGCATTTTGGTGGAAGGAATTGCTAGAGAAAAGGAAGAATAGAAAACCTGCACTTTGACAACTATGGTTTATTAGTCTCTCTAAGAGAGAGAAAAAAACAAGGGAACTTGAAATTAATGGTATGGTAAACATGGGATATAAGAAGGCCATGCAGAGAGAATGAAAAAACAAATCCAAAAGTACCATGGAAAACACAGCCCTTACAAATTCAAACTTTAAATTTCTCTAAAACTATGCATGTCAATAGAATCTGTAATAAATTTTCCCACTACAGATGTCTGGGGGAAAACATAACACATTGAATGTATCATCAGATAAACAGTCCTCTACACAAACAAGTTGAAACAAATGATGTAAGGTTCTAGAAAGAAATAAAAAAAGAAACTATTAATGTCAATCTAAGAAATGTTTTTTTTAATGAATTGAGTGTCTGATCTGAAAAGAACATTTCTGTGACCTATTGTCCAGATTCTCAACCCACTTCTGAAACATCTAAGCAAATTCCTACACCCATATCCCTCTACCAACCACCAAGTTTTTTTTGTACCTTCCATGAGAAGTCGACACATGTAGAAGCAACCAAAGAGGGAAACACATTCTCATTTGCCAACACAGTAACTTGTTACCTAGAATGACCTCAGGGGCTCTGTAATGTCTCGTTGAAACAATGGAGCTATGGTTCTGATTATCAAATGCAGTACTACCAAAATCAATCAGCTTAATGGAACTTGACTTTGGCAAGCACCTGAAGTGCATTTCATCTGAAGAACTCCTCTGTACCATTTCAATCATTTTTAAGGTTATAACCAAGCCTAAACCCAAATCTTAAATGGTATTATTTTTCAATTGTGAAAGGCCAAATACCTTGGAGCCTGGAAGCTTTATATATTCAGATGACACAAGAAGTATATTTTCTGGCTTCAGGTCAGTGTGAATTAAGCGTAAATCATGCATATCTGCCAAATATGACAAGTCATGGAAAATAAAAACATTACACAAGGGGTAAAAAAGAATCAGAGATCCCTTGCTAGCCCTGAATAAACAAAACAGGCCAAGAAACAGATCTGGGTGATTGGTTAAGAAATATAAGGAAAGTAACAAGACAAGAGCCAAGAACAATCCACACACATGCTACAGATTCCAAAAGCTGACGTCCAAATTCCCGAACAAGATCCACAGGGAATGGGCTGTATTTATTTCTCTTTAGAAAATCAAACAAACTTGGTCCAAGCTTCTCAAATACCTGGTAACACCATTAAAAATCCATTCAAAGGAAGTTTTCTGTTTAGTTCCCACTTTCATGAATGAAGTCCATGCAGACAAATTGATATTAAACCATCATAATTGACTGAAGATAAGTTACATGTTCTGAATATATATTAGTGATAAATTGGTCAAATTTTGAACACCAAAAAGTTCGAAGGATTCACATTTGGACATAAGCAACATAAAAAAATGCACAGAAAATGAGACAAATAAATCTAAGGCTTAGTTTCCAGCCACTTCTTTCATCATTTGAAAGGATGGTTTGCCAGTGAATCCAACACAATCTTCCTATAAAATACAGCATGAGAAAAGGAATTACTTATAACAGAGATTTAATTGGAATACTTACAATACAAATGTGATTGCGGTAATCAAACCAGTTCCGAATCTGAACACATCTGCATAGAGGAATCAACAAGCAGGAGCATGAGAACATGTCGCGTGATGGGTGAAGACTGATGACATGCAAGCAACTTTTCTCTCAGCAGAAACTCATAAAACATATACCGTGAGCTGGCTTTTTCATTCTTGGCAACACGCTGAAGTATATCGACCTCAATCATTGCTGCATCGCGATACTTGTGAATGCTACGTACTACCTTGATTGCCACATACTCTCGTGTTTGGCGATCCCAACATTCCAAAACTCGCCCAAAAGTGCCTACAATACTAGCAATTTGCTGAATGGCACAAGCAGAATCACAAAAATTTAACATCTTGTAGATAGCAAGACGCTTGACAGCTAACCTTCACCCATTTTGCTCAATATTTTATCTGCCAAACAGTGCAAGAAGTTCCTAATCAGAGATTGGGCCAATGTTTTGCACAAAGAACGCAATTAAAACATTGCATGACTCTTAACTAACAAAACACTTCACATAAACTTTTATAAAAACTTAGTACATATAATTATGAATTTCAAATGTTTTTCCCCACTAGATCTGTTCCGAAAAAAAGTTCAGTTTCAGTTTCAGTTCCTTTTTTTTATATTCTTCTCGATCTCTTCTTGAGATTCCCTTTTCTTTTCCTTAAAACAGGAGGATATTATTAAAAAATTCCAAATTTTGAGATTTCCCAATCAGATTTTAAAATCGCAAATAATAAATTTGAAGAAAAGCTTACATCTTGGAGTCAAATTCTCGCCGAGATTAAACATATAATGTCCTTCACGATCATCCTCCCTTCTCGGCGGGGACACATACCTAGCCGCCATCCCCTCATTTCGAGCCACCACTGGAGCCCGTTCCTACAAATACCAAAAACCAACAGCAATTTTAACCCCAAGTCAATCTCCCTGTACCAAGCGTGATTTTCAAGATCTCTCATTATCCTAATCCCCCAGATCTCCGAAAAAAAAATAAACCTCTGGTTGTGCGGGGCCTACGTCCCACGCGAATCTTGGCCGTTTTCTGACACGCTGCTGCTTCTCCATCCTTTCGATATCGACAACTGCTGCAACCATTCGAGCAATCAAGATTTCCCTCTGCAACACAAAAAAATCCTGAATTCCAGGAAAGTTAGGGAATTTGACTTTACAGTGGCAGCTTATGAAATCTAATTAGGGTTTGCTTGTGATGATCGTGGGAAAGATGTACGAATACGATGTAAGAAGTGTACGGGTGGGAAAGAGGGGTTGTTAGGGTTAGGGTTCGGTAATATTACAAGAAGGCTTTGCGCTAATTTATTTATTTGGTCGTGTCGTCCTCAACTGCCAGATGTGTTTCTTCCGCGGTCCATTAATGATTTCCTTAGATATTTGGGCTTGGCTTGTTGGACCCTAGTTTTAATCTTTCAATTCAATTGGATCTAAACTGGGCCACATCAGTCGAATTTACTAAGATTGAAAAATAAACTAAAAGAGAACGGGAAGTTATTATATATTTCCTCATAAAATATTATTTTTAAAAATAATATTTTCTCTTTATTTTTTATTTTTAATATATGTTTTTTTAAAAAAATTATTTTTTAATATTAAATTTATTAAAAATTAAACTTTTATAGTTTTTTTTAATTTATATTTATTGAGATCATCCTAAACTCATAACCCAAACCGAAAATTTAATTGGTTAACTTAGGTTTTTTATTTATTTTATTTATTTATTATTTTTCAAATTTATTTTTAATATTGATTTTATTTGAAATTAAATTTAATAATTTATTTTGATTTGATTTCTACTGGGTTATTATAATTTCATGACTCAATATGTAGATTAACAAGTTAACCGAGTTGACCCGAATTAATCTAATATATTATCGTTTTATTTTTTATAAAAAAAAATCATTTTAATATTCATTTTAAATCAAATTATGTTTTTATCGATCATTCGATTGTCTTATAACTAAT
>Ga0307517_10003606_pt1 | contig 24048 bp, 10 predicted proteins | sample 23_EM_MG_FD_194515 | JGI IMG/M metagenome (GOLD analysis project Ga0307517, IMG submission 194515) | Populus trichocarpa ectomycorrhiza microbial communities from riparian zone in the Pacific Northwest, United States - 23_EM | ecosystem: Host-associated > Plants > Roots > Unclassified | place...
CTTCCGATCTGAGGGTTAAGCTTAAAGAAGAGATGCAGGTTCAATTCAAACTAGAATACCATTCGATTATTGGATCATAACTGGAGCTGTAGAACTTGGATTTAGGTCTGGTTTATATGGAGGGAAAGTTAAGACATAGGCCTAAAACTTTCATGAGAGTCCAAGATTCAAAACTGTCGTTTGCAAGTTCAAATTGTAGCAACAAAAGATAAGTTGGAATCTGTCCTGCAGCCCAGACACTGTTCAGTGTTCAACCCATATCTCGAGTTTTAGAAGTTCAAATGAGCTCATTCTTGTTTTGTTGGAAAGCTGAGACCAATGCCCAAAACTTTCATGAAGACTACCCATTGAAATTATGATGTTAGCAATGATGTTTTGTTCAGACAAGAAGATAATGGTTGTCATCAAGTCAAGAGGTGACCACCCACTCAATTATTTGTTATCAAATCAATAGCTCTGAATTTTAGCCTATAAAAGTAGGCATTTGCGATACATTTAGACATCTTGGTGTTCAGATCAAGATCACTTTCTTTCTTTGTATTTTGTAATGTTCAAGTTTTATTTTATGTTATATTAATATCTTATTTATGCTTTTCATTTTCTTTACTAGACTTATTTAACTTTCATCATAACTATGTTCTTATCTAGTTTATTTATGTTTCTCTTATTCATAATGTTTAGCTAAGTTTATTATATAAAGGTGAAAAGGTTTCACTAATGGTGTTAGAATAGGTATAATATAAACTCAACATAGACTTCAATGTTTATATCCAAGAAAGTTTGTTATTAACATGTCTTATCTTTTTATCTTACTAATTCTTAATACCTTGCTTGTTAAATGATTAATCTAGATTTGTGTTGTACAACCCTTGGTACAACAAATACTTGGCACTTTCATAGCCTACTGTATGGTATAATTGACACTTGTGCTATGAAAGGAACTTGATTTGTTGTTAACATAAGTTAACATCATGAATTCCTTATAATATTTAAAAGTATGATGTTACTAAAATAAGATAATTAATATGATCATGTTAAAAATTTATAATGAACTATTAAGGATAAATCATCTGATTGGAACCTCCTTTGTGTGTGGTTTTCAGTTGAATAATAAAAAGAGTTTATATTATATTTACTTCTAATACCATTAGTGGATCCTCTAACCTTGATAACTATTTTTATCATTGTTTAATCCTCATATTAATCTCACATCTCAAAGATCTCTTTAACTCTTTGTTAAATTATATATATTATTTATAATTTATATAGTTCACCTCCCTGTGGTTCGACCACGGTCTTGCCGAATTATTTATTACTTCGTCACTCCTGCACTTAGGATAAGACATCAATCTTTTGATCGTGTCACCAACCAGCCTTGCATGCCACCATTTACCCTCCTTAAAGTGTGAAAAAACAAAGAGGGATGAGAGTTAGAAACATGAAAGGAGTAACTAAGGTGTTACCAAGAGAAGAAAAAGGATATTGATTGAAGAAATAGAAGAAAACGTGAAGAAAAATGAAATAGGAGAAGAAGAGGATGTGAAAAAGGATTTTGGAGACCAAAGAGCATAGACTAAAGTATTTTAAACACTTCCTAACTAAAATTACAAGTAAAACCCTTAATTTTCAAATTTTGTTTATTAGGGTTCTTAAGCAAAAATTGGAAAAAAGAGAAAAAACTCATAAATTTTGCACTTAGAAGACTAATTATTTAATAAAATGACATTATTATTCAAGATTGAAGAAGATATTGGGGTGGGAGAGAGGCCCTTGGGTTCGGCCAAATGAAAGAAAAGAGTAAAGGAAGATTTTCTTTAATACAAATGTGCAAATAATTAATGTTTAATTAGTTACATTATTTTGATAAATTGTTGATTTTAATGTTTAGCACAATATTTAAATTGTTGTTTATTTTTAATGTTCCTATTTGATGTTCATGAATGAGTTACATAAGGTTATTTGAATTGAACATGAGAGGATTGCCTAGAGTAGAAACATGTATCAAAATAGAAGACAGTGAAGTAGCTAGAACTATTATTCCTTAAGTTTCGGCCAAGATTATTACAAAGAAAAGAAGGGGGATGACTTGTTTGAATTTGAGTTTTTGTTGGAAGTTATCAAATCTTGAATTTCATCATGTTAGCATGATCATGGAACAAAAACATTGAAAGACTTGAAGAAGAAATTTCACTCCTCACTTGATACATGTTTCGGCCATTATAATAAAGTAATGATTTGGTTTCTTGCATTGTATTCAAATTATACTAATGTGGTTGAATGATGATCATTGAGATATAGGAACACTCCTAGGGGATGGAACATTCTAGTGTTAGTCCTAGGTATTAATTATTGATGATGGGAGACATTGAACTGCAGCTGGACAACCCTGATGTCCAAGTTGCAGCTGAGTTTGAGGATAGAAACCCAACGAATTCGAGATATTTTTCTTCTTGTGTGTAGGTATGTTAACTTTACATTGCAACAATATTTGGGTCATTTGGAGTTATGGGACTCCAAATGTGGACGAAATACTAATGAGGGGTCAAGTTATGCATTCCAAAACTGAAATTGTTACTTAACTTGTGAGTGAATTTTGGACTAGTTAAGCACGAAATTTTGGATAAGTTTCCTCTTAAAATTTGTGCATATGGTTGTTAACTTTCATTAGAAATTGCTCTTACCTAATTCGAGTTCTTAAAACTCAAGTTAAGAATAAAATACACAACATAGGTTCTGCTGTATTTTGTGTTACAGCTTATAATGATTGAATTGTAGCTGAAATTAGGAATAGATGGGAATGGAATTTTGAGTATACCTCTTTATGGCATTGGTACTAGGGATGTTAACTCTCATTTGAAGCAAACTTTGCATAAGTTGAACCAACTCCGGTTATGGATAAAAATCCATAGAAACATCAGGCTGCCATCTAAAAGACAAATTTGTGAGAGTGTAGAGAATGAGAAAAATTAGATATGTTAATGGGTAAATCTAACCTCTCTTTTCTTAATAATAGAAAAGGGACATGTTAACGTGTGACAAAATAGAATTAAACCACATTCCCAATTAAACAAGATAAGTTGTAATTGGAACGCAAAACAGTGTTTAGTTGTAAAAACACATTAGTGAATGAATGACAACTATTTGAGAGGAATCTCCAACCATGGATATTTCAAAAGAAATGGTCATGGGATTTTGAATGAAAAATACATGAATGAACTAATATATTTTAAATTTTTGGATGAAAGAATATGTCAATTAAGATTTGTGGTCCGATCCAAAGTTTCTTATTAAAAAACTTTGATCTCGTTATGGTACATGAGAGGGGCCCGAGTCAGTCCAGCGTACCCACACCGACAGATCACATCATACTCCTGGTAGGTGGCAACACTACTTAAATGTCTCTTATTAAGCCATATCAATCCGGTAACGGATTTATTTGAGTTGTTGTATTAATTGCCATAAAGATAAAATTTCTGATATGGGTTCAATATTAGAATGAAGTGATTATTGAATCCTAAAATGAGATTGGCTTCCAAGAATGGAATGCCAGGTTTATAGCAACCAATAAAGTCGTTGATGGTGATTGATAAATCATGGTGTGAAATTGGCTTCCGAGAATGGAATGTCGGATGTATAGCAATCGAATAAATTGCTAGAAGTGATCGTTGAGTCATGAAATGAAATTGGCTTTCAAGAATGGAATGTTGAATGCATAGCAATCAATTAAATTACTGGAGGTGATTATTGAATCACAAATGAAATTGGCTTCCAAGAATGGAATGCTAGATATATGTATAGCAATCGATCAAATTACTAGAAGTGATTATTGAATCACAAATGAAATTGGCTTTCGAAGATGGAATGCTGGAATTATGGAAATTGATTTGGTTGCTAAGGGTGACTAAGAAATCTTGATAAGAGATATTCATCCAAGAATGGAACGCCATAATGAAAGATAGAAGTATTAAAGTGTCTGTGTTACAAAACGAATCATGGAAATCTAACTAAAAAAACAGAATGATTAACTACGCTAAATTTTATTATTATAGAAAGAATCTTTTTATTGGAATATTCATGACTATCTTAGTAAAATAAATTTTATTGTATTATTTCATGAATTGTAGGAACTTCTTATACCCTTTAGGTTCGTCACTCCATCCGTGTGACTTGTAGATTTTAGGGAGACTTTTGTGCATGTATTGACTTCCTCTTTTGGCATGTAATTATAACGTAAACTCTTGCAGTATTGCATAATGTTACTATTTGTAACTAGTATAACTTAGACTCTTGATTGGAGGATCATAATACATGTAGCAGTAATTTTCATGTTTATTATTACAAGTCAAGTCTTCTTTATTTTTGGTTACTGTTATTTTTGTACTTCATGAGTAAGCATTTTATACTTGTTTATGATGCGGAGATGATGAGATAAATAACAATTATTATTGATGTGAATTCTTGAGATTCAAGTTGCTAATGTGAGTTGTATGAGACTTTAATTAGGATGTCAATAGCTTGGTAAGGATAAATACAAAGAAAACTCTGCCAAATTTTTGATAGGAACCTAAAAAACAATTCCATTGATTTTTTGCTTTGAAAAAGCTGGGTCGTTACATAAATGGCCGAAACTATGGAAGGAGGATGGGTGTAGGAGGCCGGCTAGTGGACCTGGAGAAGGGAGGAAGAAAACCAAAAGTAGAAGGGAAGAAAAACTATTAAATCGCTTCCTAAAGCTGTTGAAAAATGTGAGGTGTGAACCAGAACCCTTCTCCACCTGTTCTTGTGACTTTGGGACCAAAAAGAAAAATAAAACCCCAAGTAAATGGCCTAGGATTCTTACACCAGCTGTTAAGGAAATCTATACTAGGAAGAGGGATGAAAATGGGGCTGAATAGGGGACCTAACTCCAGAACATTCAATAAGAGAAATGAAGAAATTTGAATGAACAAACTTGAAAGAGGGTTGGCCATAGTTGAAGGGCTAGACAACATGTAATTGTGTGATGAAATGCATAGCAATGACCTTGTTGAACTCCTAAGAACATATTCAAACTAAAACAGAATGTATGTTGATGATTAATGCCTTGAATTTTCACATATAATTAATGAACTTACATTAAATGTGTAAAGAAATGAGGAGATGCATGGAGTGTGATTATGTTGGATTCCTAGGAACATTTTGTGTGCTAGAACCGAAATTTCTGTTGACGTTCATGCTTGAATTTTGATATGAGATTGATGGGTTTACATGAGAATGGTTCAAGTAAATGAAAATATGTTGTGGCATGATTTTTGTAATTACACTTGTGATAAAAATGAAATAAAACCCGTAAATGTTGTAGAATTGTTATTAGTTGTGTTGATACATTGCCATGAAACAAATGTGAATGCAAGAATGTATGGTAGTAGGAATGTTAGGTGCTGGTATTGGAAGTGATGATTTGAGAAAAACCTTAGTAGATGAACATACAAAGATGTTTTTGTGTTGTTTGATAATGTATGATGAATGGAGAGTGGTTCAACGAGGTTCTATGTCCAAATAGATTGAGAAACGTTGGGAGGGGGAGAAAGCCTAGTGTAAACCTTATGCTTAGCTAAAAGAAAGAAATAGAACTAGAAACAACTCCATCGCCACTGTCGATTTTTGAATCGACAACGACATGGATTGCGTTGATGATTTTGGGTTGGCAGTGACTCAGGTTTCCTTAATGATATCTATGTCAACAGTAGAATATGTAAGCTGATGATTTCAGCATCAATCATAGAACTGACTGCGCTGATGATTTTTCAAGTCGGCAGCGACTCAGTTTTCATCAACTATTTCTGAGTCAACTATGAACCATATGCGTTGATGATTTCAGCGTCAGCTGTGAAACCGTGTTGCGGTGATGATTTTTGAGTCGGCAGTGACTAAGTTTTTATCAACGATTTCTGAGTTAACGAAAGACTAGGTATGCAGATGATTTCATACGTCAACCATAGGACTTGATTGCATTGACGAATTCTGTGTTGCTAGTGAATCAGTTTTTACTGTCAATTTGTGTCACCAGTGAACCAGTTTTCGTTGTTGATTTCTGGGTCACCAGCAAACCAGTTTTCGTTACCGATTCCAGTGTCACCAGTGAATCAGCTTTCGCTGCCGATGTTCTATGATAGACTTCCATATCATAATTGACTTAAATGCCTGTAACAAATTCATTGTATGATTGTGTAATATATGGAACACTTAAAAGTGAACATGTTGATTCTTGAAATATATATGGTGATGAGTTATGTGACTTTAAAATGAAAATATGCTGATTTGTGGTCATTGATGTGATTAGGTGGTCCGACTGGTATCAAACCTTTGACTAGGAAAAGACACCCCACGGGAGGAACAAGTAAGTGACTACCACCCCTTCTAGCATAATGTTAATTTCCCAAAGTGAACTTATTACAAAGTGTCTTTTATTGTGTATAGCTTGCACCAAACTGTTATGGAATGTTTGTGAGGTGGAGGTAGTGTAGTGTAGGGTGTTTTTGTAAAAGTTATATTTTTAAAATGTTTTTTAAGCTTTTTTTTTCCCTTAAAATATATGAAGTTGATGCATTTTAAGTATTTTTTTTGTTAATTTTGATATGCTAATATAAAAAAAATTTAAAATTTTTTTAATATATTTTCAATTTAATAACATTATAAAATACTGTATAATAAAATTTTAAAAAAATCAATTAAAAAAATTCAAATTAATTAGGTTAAATTGTCATACCCATAATCTAGGTTATGATACTAGAATAACTTTATAAAACAATTAAAATAAATAATAAAACTTATTCTCTAACAAATCAAATATAGTGCTTTGTAAGGTGGAGGTGGTGCAATGTATGGTATTCTTGTAAAAGTCTCATTTTTAAAAGTGTTTTTGAAGTTATTTTTTACTTGAAAATATATCAAATTAATGTATTTTTAAATATTTTTTTAATAATTTTAACATGTTAATATTAAAAATAAAAAAAAAATATTTTAAAATATTTTTATTTTAAAAACACTTTTATAAAATTAGCTGCGAATATCAAACATATTAGTCTTCTGTTAATTTGAAGATATATAAATTTAATGTTGTTGACTTAGAGGTAAGATATTATTACTGTGAAGTGGGCAAAGTGCACGTGTAGTTTGGAATATCATATCCCGAGGATACATGATAATTGAAAGTGGTGAATAATGGCTTAAACTATAATTTTTTTTTTTTTAATAATGGCTTAAACTATAATTAATTATATCATTGGCGACAAAAAAATGTATGCCATTCCTCATGTTATCATATTCTTGTACAAATCTTAGAGCATATTATTATCTCCTTACAGATTTTAAAGAAGGTTGTGATCAGAAAATTATTTTTCTAAAATACATTAATCTAAGTTTTTTTTTTGTTTTATATATATATATATATATGGTATGATTAACAACTAAATGGAAAGAAACATACTTTTAATATATGAAAATTATTCCAAGGATATCTTATGGTTAAAAAAGTCATGTGTACGAAATATATGAGTAATTAAAAAAAAAAAGAAGCACTCCCTAAATAAAGATGCGATTGCTTGTGAACAAAGTAGCTTAGGTGTGTTCATGCGCTAAAACATCATTTATTGTATGTCGGAGACTCCAATCCACCTTTAACATTTGAATTAAAGAAACAAACAAACAAAACCTGGCAAATCAAATAGAGGATTGTATTTGTCGGAGACAAATGAATCATTATCACTTCCAACATTTGTTTTTCTCAATCAAATGGCGCAATTAGGGGTGGATTAATTACATAAAATAAAGTAGGTCCTCGAACTTCACATATACTATATCTCAAACTATGTGATCTATCAAATATTTCTTGCCGACCCCGAACATGCATAGTCAAGTGAATATTAAACTGCAGCAACGTTTTACTTGCTTGACTTTCGTTTATCACGGAAGGGAAATCATACAAAATAACGATATTGCTCTAATTTGCATGGTTTTCCCACAAATTCGTGGCAGGGCATCATGACCAAACAAGATAGATAGGGTTAAAAACCCATGCTTGTACGTTTAGTTCATCGAATCTTCATTTCTTTAAGACATTTAACACACTCTCCTTTTGGCCTAAGTCTGTCATTTCAAAGAAAGAAGAGAGATGAGAACATTTCGCGTTTACGGTGATCACAAGTCTTCTCCATCCTCTTCATACATCAAGGTCATGTGTTTGTTCCATAAAGGTTACATGATTTTCACGGAAAACTCACATGGACTAACATGAAATGCCACCATTTCGAATTTGCAGTCCTTGATTTCTAACAAGAAGTAAGGTGGTGAGCCATGAATGTCATCTTGATATTGACTTTCTACACACAATCGAGCTATCCATGTGTATGTGCCATTACTATGGCCCTTTGCCTAATTTATATGTCCGTTTCCATTTGACATAAAAGTTGAAACAGTTTCACGTTATTCTATTAATTTTTACTATATTGGCAAGCCATGTGTGATGTGCGTGTGTGTGTATATATATATATATATATATATATATATATATGAGATAACCTTTCCATTTGTGTATACTATTCACCTTGCAATAGATACCAATTAGAGAACAGATTCAATATATATATATATATATATATATACACATGTCTTTTATCATCTTATAAAAACCACCTTACACTACCTTCTCTCCACCCACTCCCTTTTTTAAAAAAAAAATTAATTCCTAATCACAGGAAAAAGAATTAATGTTAAATAAATATGTCGAGGGATGTGAGAGAATATTCTAGTACTCTTAATATTTTTTAAGGTTCAATCAAAGAACTAATTAAAGTAAATAAAACACTAGTTTTATCAAGTTTGGTTTTATATATTAATTGCACCAATCACACACACCGATTACGAAAAGCTTCCAAACATATATATTATTAAAGGGGTAGCAAAAGAAATATATATTAATCATTATCAGTCTAGAAGAATCAAATTAAGATGGTGATGATAATCCTAATTGAAGAACTTAATTGTTGGTTGTTGACAAAAATATAAGCTGGTTTATGAACTTTGTTGCAACAATTGTCTAAATTAATTTCTTGTAGCACGTGACTCTGCTAGGCAAAAGCGTTAATTTGAAATTTCATATACATTCCTGTATATATTAGAGATTTTCTCCCAATAATACAATGTACTAGCCAATGACATAACACGTGCATGTCGTGTATGCCAGGGAAATGGCATGTGAAATGAGGTTTTGATGATCAAGCTAGGAACACTAACGTAGTTATGTCCCAAACAAGGAAGAAAAATAATAATGTGTAATGTATGAGATATGAACATTGAAATATTGATTTTGCTTGGTTGCCATCTAGATTTGCAATAATGTATAATGTATGAGAGAGGTAAAAAGACATGATCATTCAAATATTTATTTTGCTTGGTTGCCATCTTAGATTTGCACCAGTTATCTTGCCCTTGATACACTGCAGAAATAAATTGAACTTAATTTCATGTTGTGATATGGTTGTGGTATGAATCCTCATAATATATGTTAATTAAAAAATATATAAAAAATTCATGATTATACTTAATATATATATATATATATATATATATATATAGTGAATTTAGAGGAAAATTTTATTGTGCATATAGACTAACTAATAACATCCTATTTGGTATTTCTTAAAAACTCACTTTCAAGAAAGAGATAGTAAAATCTATAACACATAAAAAATTATAAGAATATCTTAATCTAGTAGTTCTCTCTTTTATTTTTATTTTTTTATTATTTTAAAATAAATTTTAAAAAAATAGCTAATAAAATACCATTAGTTATTCTTAATATATCATAATAAAATTACACGGAAACATGGTAATAATAAATCTTAGAATATAGGAAAAGGCATTGGTTAAGTTTACAAGGAATAAATTAGCCCCATTGTTTAATTGCGAGTTAAGCGATCTTCGTAAACTACCTACGCATTTAATGCAATGCTAACTCATCCTGCAAAAGGGAAAACTAGATAATTAGTTCGTATATGGATCGGATCATAAACTTTTTAAATGTAAAACAATTGTGTAGATGTGTTGTTAATTTCTATTTCCAAGTAAGATTTTAATTATAAACTCAAACATTTTTTTTTCTCAAGCACGATGACGTCTTTGATCGATGAAGACCAACCTAAGCTAACTTGTTAAATCGACAACTCAAGTCATGGTTCCAACTAGACTTAATAACATTGTTTTTTTAAAATAATTATTTAATTATATGACAATAAAAAAATATATGATATCAAGAAAACAACCGGTTAAAATTTAAAAATTAATAATGATGATGGGTTGTATAAAAATACTTGCTAATATCATAAAAAGATTTATATATTCTTATTCAAAAATAAAGTAAAAATTAAATGAAATTCAATCAAATGGAATCAATTAACACAATTATTCTCTCTTTTTTAATTCGGATTGTGGTCCAACAATAACTTTTTCTCTCCTTTATATTTTTTTAGTGACTTTCTCTTTTATCTTTCAAGTTTAATTACTGAAAAATAAACAACATGAATGTTTGGACCAAAATAAAAATTTTAAAGATTTCGAGATTGACAATATATTTTTTTTGTGTTTTACATTGTGGTCCTTTCACTTTTGATTTTGTCTTTCTTCTATAATTTAAAATTTTATTTTATGAAATTAGATCACAAAAAAATTAAGTTAATAACATAAACGTGATGAAATTAAAAAAAAAAAAAAAAACAAAGGAGGTTGATGCTTCACTCTTTATATCAACACTAAAGTACCATCCCAAGCCCTAGCTATTTTAGTATATTTGTTAAGTATCAAGTTTTGTCTGGATGGAATAGATTGTAGAAAAGCAAGGTAGCCAAAAATACTTGTCGGGAAAGTATTGTAAATAATAAAAAGAAAACCAGCGCAGTGAGAGAAAAAAAAGTTACACAATTAGGTAAACTATTGAAAGGAAGGATGGTAGATGTATTACAGATCAATTTAATGAAGAAGACTGATAGACATAAAGGGGGGGTTTTTTTTTTTGGGAGTGATATGAATTAGATTATCCTTGATAATTTGCTTGCACTCCACCGTGAGTTAGACAAAAAAAATAATAATGTAAATACAGGTGTTACTAATATATTTTTTATTTGTAAGCGAAATTTCAATCATGAATTAAAAATTATCAAGTATACGTTCAACAAAAAATAAAAAATAAATTAAAGAATATACACATAAAAAAAAATGTTACATAGAGATTTAAACACTAATCAAAGACTAAGTAGTTCAATATTAAAAGAATTATGAAGGGCAGTATAAAAAAAGCGTTTGTTAATACAATAAAAAAATATTATAATTTTATTTGAAAATAAATCCAAAATAGAATGGTACTAGTAGAATGATACCAAAAAAAATTGTATCTATTTTATTTAATTAAATTTATAAAAAAAAAAGTGTTAAAAAAGTCACTAGACTTTATTGAGTAGTCCTTGCTGGCCAACAAAATAGGCCTAGTGAGCATGGGCTTGTAAAGGCAGGCCTTCACACTTGGACTGATTAATTTTTTTTATTAATGTGGGTGTCCGGGTCAGCTTGTGCGCACCTCAACTAATCCCACGGGTCCTGAAGTTAACGACCATGTAAGTTTCCAGTGGTCCTGAGATTTGTGGGACTCGAACTGGTGACTTCTAGGGAGCAAACCTAGAGCTTGACTAGTTGAGCTACACCCCTCAAGATTGACCGATTAAATTTTTTAATTAAATTGGAAGAACAACATGTTGTCCATTCAAAATCTTTAAAAAAAACCATCACATGACACGATATTTGTAGTAGAAGAGAACACACAACCCACTAGTTCATTTTTTGGCCACATTTAGTGGCCAAAAAGTTGGGTTAGATCTCAAGCACCCTAAAAAAAACTTAGTTTTCACTAAATAAACACATTAGAGGTCTCGTTAAACCTATTTAGAGTCTTAAATAATAATTTTTGAACCTTGATCTACTTTGTCAAGGAGGATGACAAGTGAAAAAACACCTCAATATAGCTTCTTTTGTTTTAATAAAACTCATTGACACCAAGAATGATTTTTTTTTTTTAGTTGTAGGAAAGTGGTTCCACGACTTTCTCTTTTATTGCTATTTTCCAATGACTTTCTCTCACCTCTCTCAAACAAAGAACTGAAAAAATAAGAAAAATAAAATCTTAGACCAAATTAATAGATAGGAAAACTCAAAGAACCAATAAGTAACTTTGAAAAATACCCAAGGAGAAATCTAGGAGGAAACACGAGAACCATTTTTTCATTTTTTTTAGAGGCTTGCCATTTCACTTCTTTCTCAATTTTAGTCCTTTAATTTCTAACCTCTTTTAAACTATAAAACCAAATTATTTTCTGCAAAATCGAGCACCAATCTAATGCTGAAATTTTTTTAAGACTATGATAACCCTATAGAACGCATACATAAATAAATCACAAAGCCCAAACTCTAATAAACACAATATGAAAGGACTAAATTGAAAAAAAAATTAAATGACAAAAAAAGGGACAAAAAAGAAGTTACTGAGTGAATATGTACTAACTTGTAGTAATTTATAAGGGAATGAATAGTAAAATTAAAATAAAAAATAGATTATTTTTTAATTAAAACCAGAAAACTACTAGACTATCAATAAATAGATAGTTAAAACTATTAGGCTATGATTTGATTCTTTATATTGAAATATGATAAACTTAAAGACCAATAGTTCCTCCATGACCATATTGTTTTAGGTTTCGTAATGGAGTCGTCATATAGCAACATGCACAATTAAAGTGGAAGGGAAAAAATAAGGGGATTAGTAGCATGTTATTTAGCATGGAAGAATATTATAAGACTTTTGATTACGGTAAGAAAGTTTAAGGAAAACTTATATTATACATATTAAGTAGGTTGAGGAATTAAAAAAAATAAAAAGATGCTAAAAACTGTAGAAAAACAGTTCATTTCATAAAAACAAATTAACGAAACACAGACCAACAATTATTCCAAATATAAATAATGTTATGTGAAAATTTAGGCACAACAAAGCATTATCCATTGCATTGACAACAATATCAATTCAAGTCCTTTGTCTTTAACTCCATAAATCTTCACCATTATTTAAACATGGACCTTGCAATAGCAATATGAAACAAACCTAACCAAACTGCATGAGGAAAATAATACCCAAGGACATGGCCCCAAATAAAACCATGGCAACTATAGCTGCAAGGGAAAAAATGAAAAATAAATATATCCAAAACGCTAATCATGTTAGACTTTAGGGACTGAAACAAAAAACAATAGTGATGTGAACAAGCAATTGTGAGTGGAAGAGCATGGCATTAATGGGGTAAATGTATGAACTCTTTTAATTGTTTTTTTTTGTTAATATTTCCTTCTTCGTATATATAGGCATCAAACATTAAATTTTGCACATGGTCAAACTTCCATTGTAATTTATTGACCATAAAATACTTGAAAAATAATAAATGGGCAAATGCTAAGTGAAAGAGGAGGGTACAAATTAGTTGTCATTAATTGTAGAACCTCGTGAACTGATGTTTGATTTATTTAGGTCAATGACCAATAAGAGCATGTCATGTCAAGAATGGTTTACTAGTAAAAATTGATTTTATCTAAAACATTAGCCAAATAAGTTAAAAATATTGGTGGAATAGCAAAATTTTAAAAAAAAATAGTCAAACAACATAATTTTAACCTATCATGATTCACAAATGTAACATTTCATGGATGTCGCGATTCTAAAGCATGACAATTTATCATGTCACGTCTCAAAATTATGACATATCATGAAATTAAACCCCAACCTCCTTTCTTCTCCCCCAACAAAATAGACTCTCCCTCTCTCTCTAAAAAACCAATGGTCAGCCCCCTTCCTTCTCTAAAAAAAAACCTAAAAAATGATTGGTTTTTATCATAAAACATCTAAAAATCACATCCACTTCATCTTTAAGCCTTAAAGAATGTTTTTCTCATTAGAAACCGTCGCCCCAGCTGTTGCCTCCTCTCCCCAACCATAACCACCACACAGCCACCACTTCCCAACTAAAAAGTAAGGTAAACATTCTACATTACTATTAATTTTATGGGTTTTATATTTAATTTGTGATTGGTATATTTGTGATTAAATTATTGTTTAGGTTTAGTTTAATTTTATTTTTTTGATAAATTAGGTATAGATTAATTCAATTATGATTGATTTCATGCAATTGAATATGAAAATAACATGAGTTTGGTTAAGTTTTGAAGAATTTTATGTCATAGTACATGCCTACTTGGCTCGTTGATACTTTTATCTTGTGGTTATAGGACAAACACAAATCAGAGGATAAATTTGTTGGCATTGTAACTATATTTAACTTTAATTAACACTTTCCTGACTTTATATTCAATGTATTTATGTTTTAAATTGTATTATAGGATAAGGTTAAGATATATTACCAAACACATAAGTTGATGAAACTACGTGATTGAATTAAGCTATTTTTGTTCTAGGCATAATGTTTATGCATTATTTGCTTGAAGCACTTCAAGCTTGATCAAGGATTGATTAATGCACTAATTGAGCGATGAAAACGTGAGAAACACATGTTCCAACTCAGGAACTTGGAGATAACACCTATATTACAGGATATAATAGTTCTGTTTGAACTTCTTATCGATGGACATGCAATAACATCCAATGGAATGTGTAATCTAGTTAGGCTATGTGAGCATGTATTTAGAGTGACACCTCTTCCCATTGAATTGAATTGAAAGAGGGTAGGATATGCCTTAAATGATTTGATGAGATATTTGTCACACCATCAGATGATGTTGACGATGAGGTCTTCTGTATGTATGCATTAAATTATGACTTTAATATATTACATATTTTAGAATTATTTTTTAATCTTGTTATGATCATTGAAAGATGATGCAGGTATGCCAGCGTATATTTATTGCATATGTTTGGTAGCATTCTATTCATAGATCTTACACATGTATTTATTTTATGCTTCTTGAGGATTTTAATGCGATCTCCATATATAGCTGGGGTTTTGTTGTCTTGGCATGTCGTATGGATAGTGTGTTGCATCCATGAACGGGACAAAACAAGTTGGGGGATATATCTACTTTTACAGGTATAAATGAAACAATTTAAAATTCTCATTTGCATTTACATTTCAAATCTTTGTAATAAATGAAAAAAAAAAAAACCACTCATATGTTTTTTTCAAAATAGCTATGATCATGGGAGCATCTCAATATGGGCTGACCTTAAATTCTGAGGAAGTAAGTTATGACTGTCTATATTATATAAGTTACACTTCAACTCCCATTAGGTAATGCAATGTTTAAAATAATTATATGCAACTATATTGTCTAAATGTGACTTGAAAAAAGGCTAATAAGCTTGTGATTTGTAATGTTAGGTGGTATGTGATTAAGGTATTTGATAATAATCCTACATATTTATTGTAATTATATTGGAGTGAGCTAGATAGGCAGCATCCTTTCCAGGTATAAATGAAACAATTTCAAATTCTCATTTACATTTACATTTACATTTCAAATCTTTGTAATAAAAAAAAAATCACTCATATGTTTTTTCAAAATAGCTATGATCTTGGGAGCATCTCAATATGGGTTGACCTTAAATTCTAAGGAAGCAAGTTATGACTGTCTAGATTATATAAGTTACACTTCAACTCCCATTAGGTAATGCAATGTTTAAAATAATTATATGCAACTATATTGTCTAAATGTGACTTGAAAAAAAAGCTAATAAGCTTGTGATTTGTAATGTTAGGTGGTATGCGATTAAGGTATTTGATAGTAATCCTACATATTTATTGTAATTATATTGGAGTGAGCTAGATAGGCAGCATCCTTTCCAGGTATGTGTTAAAAAACATGTGTTGTCGTTATTTTTGAAACGTGTATTGTAGGTAAATTAGGCTTTGTACAAAGATAATAAATTGATAGTTGCACTTATAGTTTACATTAGCAGGATAGATAAATAGACTGTAGTGGTCCTGTTAGGTTTTTTTAGATGGTTAGGCTATATTTTTCTAATCGAGTAATGCGATAGTTTGACTACATGAAACACATTCTGGTTGACATTGATATGGGAAATGAGTTGCACGCCGTAAATTATCAAGGTAAAATTGACAATTATAACTCGTTAAACTTCCATGGAACTTATATATCATAGTGGGATGCATGAAGTAATGAGGTATTTACCGAGATTCATCATATGATTACATAGGAGAAGTATATGATTTGGTATATTGGTATAACATGTCGGTCATCACACCAGACCCCGTGTAGGTTCTTCTAGCAAAAGACTTGCAATATAAGCAATATGTGTAACAGATTCAAAATACTAGAAGTAATTGTAACTTTTTAGAATGAATATATGTTGAATGATGCATTTTATTTATGGAACCTTTAATGTATGAATTTGATGAATATCATGTTGGCTTATTGATATGAGAGGGTTGAGAGGTCGCCTTTGTGCTTTTAATTTTGATGAAGAAAACGAAGGATATATCTATGTGTTTTCTTGGTTCACTATTTACCGTAATGCACCTGTAAGCTTTAGAGAAACGTTAACTCTTGATGATATCGTGGCTGAGAATGAGGCCACTCAAACAAAAAATAGTCATGTTATTGATGAACCTGTTCATCTAGTAGAATACAATAACGTGGATAGATAGACATACTTATATGTTATCGATGTATTTTATTATGTTAATTTGTTAATTATGAGTTTTATGTTGTTATTTTGTTAGTTATGATTTTTTTATAATTTTAGATAGGGTTAAGGTTTAGTGTTTATAGGTAACTTTAGGGGAAAAAAGTGGTTTGGTGATTGTCGCGGTTACCAAATGCGACATTTAAAGAAGTTTCATTTTGAAAACATCAACTTAAATTTTTTCTAAATTCAAATGAAATTTTTATTATAAAATGCTTGATAAAAAATTAATTACAATGATGAAATGAGAACAAAAATCATAGTTATTATGTAATTCATCATAAATTCAAAAGAAATTTTGATTACAAGCTAATTAAAAACTAGTTTTTATGCAATATTTAATTTTATAAGTAAAGAAGCCTAATCTAAACAATATTATGATTATGTCACTTCCAAAAGGTCAATCATGAGTACTCAAACCCCATGGATAATTTTTATTTAGCTTAAGTCTCCAAACTGCCCTCGCTTATTAAAAATATACCAAGATAAGCACGATAAGTAATTCCCTTCATTAAAACAATTAAATACAAAGGTTGCTAGTGTTTTGATGGTTATCGCGGTTCTAAAATGTAACATTTAAAAAAGTTATATTTTGTAAATATAACATTTATATAAATGTTGTATTTTTCAATCGCAACCATTTTATATTTCATGTTTTGAAACTTAGCACAAATCATATTAGTTCATTTTTTTTTAACAGCTGTGTTATTTCATAAAAAAAATAATTAAATTCTCTGTACTAATAGAAAAATATTGGTAAAAAATTGAGTAAAGGCCTGGAAATGTAGGCTTCATGAATCTTACGGATACATGTGGAGTAGTAGCATAATGTGGCAAATTGACATTTTGTATGAAATTCAGTGATTGGAAGTCCCTGATTGGTGATGAGAAATGTCCTATGATCACATGGTGTTGTGTATCGAGACATGCACATAAAGGCCCACTTTGTTTGAGAAAAACACACACATTTCTCTTAGCCCACTTGAGATCAAACCCCGTGTTGGGAACACACAGAAGAAGTACATGGTCTCCTTCTTCTCTCTCTTTCACTTAAAAAAAAATATAAAACATCAAGCCTAGTCCACTTATTTCTCCAAGGCACTTGTCTTCATCACATCCAGCATCTCTCTCTCTCTCTCTCTCTCTCTCTCTCTCTCTCTCTAACACACACACACACACACACACACACACACACACACACACACCCTGTTAACTTGCTTTTGTGGTCCTTCTCTTTATAACTCTCTTATCACTATCTCCAATTCTTCACCTCCCTAACTAAGCTAATTACTACATCTAACACATTCCTTCTATCTTTACTTTCCTTCTCATCTTCCCTTCCCGCCGATATACCTTCCCATTTGCTCTTTTGGGTTCTTCAACACTCTTCCTTTTACCAAAACCAGCTGGGTTTCAAAAACTTTGAAGCAGACACGTGCCAAAATTTTGTTTATAGGCTGCAGGCATGTCTAGCAGAAGGTCAAGGCAGTCTAGTGTTCCAAGGATCACTGATGATCAAATCATCCACCTTGTCTCCAAATTACGCCAGCTTCTCCCTGAGATTCGTCAAAGGCGCTCCGATAAGGTACTTTAACCCCCACTCTGTCTTTCACTCTCTCTTTTATGACAGTGAAGGAAGAGAGCGACATGAAATCTTGTAGGGGAAAGTAGGTGGAGAAATACATGAGTAATGTTGCACATGATGCATGTTCGACAAGAATAGTGTATTACAGTTATAATAATTGCACTCTCTAGACATTTTGAACTATGACCCGGCCATCAAGGAAAGTATTTTCATAGCTATCCAAGTTCTCTTTGACCTTCACAGTTTTCGTTGTTGGATTGGACCACCCAAAGGAAGAGCCGAATAATGCATTTTATGGTCTTATAATTGACTGCTGTTTTTGACAATTTGGTCCATACCCTTTGGCTACATCATGTCAATGTTATGGATAAAAGTAGTAATTACTAGTTCCTACTATATGGTTTAGACTAATATAAATAACACGCATATATTTATGACAATTTGGTAGTTTGCAAGACATTTAGAATTATAATCTCTCCAATAATAATGTTAATTAATAATTAGCAAGGGTTTATATATACTTGTTCTTGAATGATATGAATTTTGACTTTTTTAAATATATGATATGATATGATATGCAGGTATCAGCTTCTAAGGTCCTACAAGAAACTTGCAACTATATCAAGAACTTGCATAGGGAGGTTGATGATTTAAGTGAGCGATTGTCTCAGCTTTTGGCAACAATTGATTCTGATAGTCCTGAAGCTGAGATAATAAGGAGTTTAATTATGTAATATTATGATCAGGACAGGTCCTTGGGTTAGTTTATATATATGTTCTCATTTTAATGTACTTGTTATTAGGTTTTTATCGCTTATCGACCAAACAAGGGTTAGCATATGCATGCATCAATTTTAATATATGCCATATGAGATAGGCAATGTATTTAAGTTGTATAATAAAAGGGAATTGCACTAGCAAAGCCAAATTTATGCATTATCTATATAGAATATGGGATTTGAGTTAATTGGTTTATATATATATAAAAGGTTGATACTAAAATTCAAGGGTATGCTTGGAAGTGTAATTGAAGTTACTTTTTAAAGTGTTTTTTTGTTTAAAAATACATTAAAATAATATTTTTATTTTATTTTTTAAAATTTATTTTTAACATCAGTATATTAAAATGATCCAAAAATAAAAAAATAATTAAAAATTAAAAAAATCAAAATTTATTGAAATTTCAGTGTAAATGGAGCCGGGGTCTAAGTTTACATGAAATATATTTCGAGTAAGACTTGTCCATCTTTATAGATAGACACTAGTAACATAATACATATTCATCGGGTGTTTTTGTCGGTAAGTAGGGGATCAAGTGGCCATAATGGAAGCACAAAACCTAAAAAAATAAAGTATTACCGGGTACTGATTTGATAGAACATCAATTAATTCATTATTTAGTTAATTAAGTGATATATACTGTAATATACTCTGCCAGGTTTTTAGTCAATTCGCTTTTTAGTTTCTTAATTTGTTATTTTAGTATTGGGATTTATTTGTTAATTAGTATTCATGCCTTAATAGGATACTGGTCGCGGGAGTTCCAGAATTCTTTGGAATTTTGTAGGAGCAAAACCAAAATAAATTATTTAAGAAAATCTCGAATTTTACTATTATTTAGATCTTAGCTTAATAACTTGATTCCATGAAATTTGTTTTTGAAAATTAATTTTTTTTTTTTACGGTAATGCTAAGTGTTATAAAATCATAAATTAAGTTATTAAATGATAGTTTAAAATAAATTTATATTATTCTTTTAACATTCTTTTAATAAAATAAAAATTTAGGCTTCAAACTTTATACTTATGTTTACTATTATCTAGTGCCTACTATTTTAAAATTAATTACAGAAAATAAAGATGATAATATTCAAATTTCTAACCATCTACTCATCATCAAGATTATAAAGTACCAAATACAATATTAAAAGCTTAAACTTTTGGACATAAATTATTTTTAATAGGATATCACAATCTTGAAGAAATCAAACATCCCAACAAAGATTAAGGAGCCAAAGCAACTTGGTTACAAGTTAAGGAAAGTGTTAAAAAAATATTTCATATCTAAAAAATAATATAACAAAACAAAATAGTATAAAAGATTGATAATCACTCAATCACCACAAGGTTTCAGTCTTTCGAATAAAATTCAAACTCAATTATAAAATTTGAATGTGGAATTGTCCTTTAAATTGTAAATTTGAGGTTTCAAGAAAAATTTACAACTTGACCTAACAAGAATCTTACCTTAGAGAACCAAAGTTATATGTGATTGATCATTCATACCCTATACCTATAACGAGACGCGAACAATAAGTATAAATCACAACAAAGTTGATCAATCCTTTAAAGAGTTTGCATGTTTAATCAAGAACTTAGTGTCAAAATCAATCAACTACACAAAGAGAAAAAGACATACAATATGCGACAACCTTATTTAAAAATACATTAACTCCATAAAAATCCTTACATAAAAGTATTTATATGTAAACCCTAAAACTAATGGTTCAAACATACATCTAATTTAAATAAAGTTCAAACTAATTAAAATCAAGTTTAAAATAATAAAACAATAGTCTAAGATTACTTTTCATCCTTTGCCACATATAACAATAAAACATATCCAAGAAAAATAATTGTTAAAGAATCCTTACTAAACAAAAGCCTAATGCCTTGTAAAATAAGAATAAATTTCTAACCAATTAATTTTTCTTATTTGATATGAAATCCTTATAAAATAAGTAAGCCAAAGGCTGCCATATAAGTTATAATAGCATTAAGAACTCCTTGTAGTGAATGAAATTCATAAATCTTAAGGAAACAATGTCTTTTTTGTTTTTTGCACTTCGTTGGCAGATTCTAGGCCAAATTTTAAACATGTTGTTTTCTCTTGTCCAGATAAATTTTTAAAAAGGTACAGATGTCTAGTTTCTAACCCAATTCGAATCACATCTGAACGCCTCATATAGCTTCATATATGATTCGGAAAGTAGATAAAGGTCTAGATTGACATATTTGAACTTTTTTAACCAAAGTCTCTTAACGTAGCCTATTGAAATCTTCTTGGATCCACTTCGTTTTGGGCCTTAGAATAGTCCTAATAGACACTCTTCATGGATTTTTTAATGTTGTAGCCAAGATCACATCATCTCCTCTCTCTTCAAAAGGATTCGACTTCGAATCATCACTTACATCATACAAAGAAAGTTAGAAACATTGAATATAACACTAACATTATATTTACCTTATAGATCCACTTTTGAAGGGATTGACTCCTTCAAGGAATCTAAATGAATCTTCTTCTCTAAGCATCAACTTTGATTTTCTATGTTAAGAAAATCTTTGTTTGCGTATATGCATACAAACTCAATCTCCCAATTCAAAGACATCCCTTTTTTGTCTTTTGTTTGGTTGGAATGCATACTTCTCATTATTTTTCTCAACATGTTGTTGTGCTTTATTAAACAATGCTTTCATCACCTGTACGTTTTCTATTACTATTTAGTCAAACTCTTTCATCAACAAGTAAAGAAATTAAATCTAGCAGAGTTAAACCATAAACTATTTTAAATGTTGAATAATTTCCCAATGTAATAGATTAGCATATAACAATTTATTTTGTAGCATATTAAACAAAAATCATAAACTCTCAATATGCTTACCTAGATTTTTACTATGAATATCATCAAAGTAATCAACAATCAAGCTACCTATGTGTCGCACGTGTGCAGCGTCGCGGCGATCGTCCACCACTCTCAGGGAAAAATGTAATGGTCTATTTGATAAATGTGGAGAGACAAGGAATTCTTGTCTTTTATCAGTAAAAAAATTGAATGAGAGTCGCCACCTAGTATTCTAGTAACTAGGAACCCTAACTGGTCTCAGAGATCGGGTACAGAGACTGGTTGTGTAAAGGGAAGGTATTAGCACCCCAACTACGCCATACCTAAGGTAGGCTGCATTGTTTTAATGTCTGATAAAAAAACTATGGTCTTATTGCATTTTCTAATTGTTGGTCTGTCTGTCTAAAATTCAAGAAAAGCCCTCCTCAATAAGAAGGTTTTTATCTTAATGGGGTAAAACCTAACTGTTCTAGCGTCCGAAAAAAAGAATTTAATATCCGGAATACGTATTACGTATAATGTCGTATCCTGCATACTAAAAGACAAACAAAATAATATTTTTGTTGTTTTTAAAATTTTTGGCCAATGTTTTCCTGACTTTAATAAACTGGTTATTAAAGCCAAAATGCATGCTAAAACATTGTTTTTTTTTTTGGTGTATGAAAAACACAATATGATTTTTTAGTTTTGAGACACTTGGCCATATACACAAAAATATTTTTTTTAAATTTTTTTTTTAAGTTGAGGAAAACCGGGTATTTTAATATCGGATATGTATCTTTACGATATAAAAATATAGACCGATATTAATCAAAATGACAAAAAAAAAATAAGCGGGAAAATTGTAAAATTCTGAAAAATATTTTTGAATTTTTCTTTTAAAAAAACCTGGGTCAGACCTGGCCCAACCATTCTGGGCTGGGCCTAACCTGACCCATATGCTGTGGGCTAGACTCAGCCAAGCCACGTGGGATGGGCTGATGTTCCAACCTATAACAAAATAAGCTAGTTACTATGCATAGGTATAGTAACCAGCCAATTCTGCATTTGCTGCAGAACGTGATTTATTCACGTTCTACATGCAAATGTAGACGAGGCTAACAAACAGGGAAGAGGGAGGCGCCGTTACTTGGAGCGGTGGCAACGCTGGCGACTGCTGGCCGTGGTGGTTGCAACGGCGCTGCTAGTGGCGGCTGGGGGGCACGGTGGCGCACTGCTGGCTTCTTCTTCTTCGTTGTGCAGAGGCGAGAGCCTCTTTTTTTTTCTTCTTCTTTTCTCTGTTCTGCTCTCTTCTCCGTCTCTCATCTCTTTTTTTTCTTTTGGTCCTTTTCTCTCTTGTCCTCTCTCTCTCATGTTCTCTCTCTTGTTCTCTTCTCTTTTTTCTTTCAGTCTTGAGCTCCTTCCCTTTTCTGTTCGGCTCCTTCCCCCTCTCCTTTTTTTTCTCTCTCTTTGTTTGCTCTCCTCTGTGCCCTCACTTGTTCTCTTTTCGTCCCCTCTCTTGTTCTCTTTGTCTCCCCTGTATTTATAGGAAAACAGGGGAGAGACATGGCTGGGGTGGCCATTGTACTGTCGCCCGACTATTGCCCGAGGAGGCACGTCTCCTCCGTTTCTCAAACACGTGGGAGGCCACGAGTCAGCTAAGCAAGATAAGGTCTTTGGTCGGCGTCTTTTTGAACTAAAAGGAGGAAGAAAAGACGGTGAAAACAGGGGAACAAAACTTTCTTCTTCCCCTATTTTCTGCGCGTCAAGGGGAAGAAGAAAGGCTACAGTGCCGTTCAAAACGGCACCGTTTTGAGCTCTTTTTTTTTAATAGTGTATGAAACGGTGCTGTTTTAGCCAAAACGCGTTGTTTCATTTAAATGAAAACGACATCAAACTTATGTCAAAGTCCAAATCAGTCTTCAATTTGTAATTTGTTCAATCAAGTCCTAAATTGCAATTTTGATTTAAAAATCAATGCAATTACATGCCTGCCAAAAATCAGATAGCGGCCCTGAAGTTGGCCGCCTTTTTCACTTTGGTCATTGGTCTTGAATTTATGCAATTTGACCC
>Ga0307517_10003607_pt1 | contig 24046 bp, 20 predicted proteins | sample 23_EM_MG_FD_194515 | JGI IMG/M metagenome (GOLD analysis project Ga0307517, IMG submission 194515) | Populus trichocarpa ectomycorrhiza microbial communities from riparian zone in the Pacific Northwest, United States - 23_EM | ecosystem: Host-associated > Plants > Roots > Unclassified | place...
TTACCAACAACATTATTTGCATCGCATCTTTGACAGTGACTTGTCACTTACAATTCACATGACCTTTTTGTGTCATATCATATCATTTTTAATATGTGTTTTTTTAATTTATTTTTTATATTAAAATAATATAAATATAAAAAAATAGTTTTAAATAAAAAATAAATTAAAATTTAGCTAATTTTTACTTAGACTACACTTCCAAATAATAACTATTCATGTATTTGCAATCGCGATACATGTATTGTTCTCTCTTACATGTTGTCAACCTCCTTAAAATAAAAACATGATTAATCATTTCATAGAACTCACATTCACTCGGTCAAGGACCGGAAACAATTAAAAAAAACAGTTGTTGAAAAAATGAAATTAATTAAGGATAATTTTTTTTTTCCATTTGCATGAGAGGCTTAGGTGTGTTGGTAATATGTTCCAAGTGTTTTTGTAAAATTATGTTTTTGTTGATTCTAATCTCTAATATTTTTATATTATAATCATCCAAAAAAAATATAAATATAATATTTTCAACCTCAAAATATGTTTCAAACATAGTGTTTGTTTAAGAGTCATAAGAATTATTTTTTAAAGTATTTTTTATTTAGAAATACATTAAAATAATATATATTTTTAATTTTTAATTTTTTTGATATAACACATCAAAAATAATTAAAAAACATAAAAAAAAGTTAATTTAAAACTATTTTTTTAAAATACAATTGAACCACAATACTCCTTTTAATATGAGATGTAGTGTGAAATCATTTACTTTTTTTAATTCTCATACATATTTTGTAAGGTTCAACTCTTACGTATTTTAGATAAAATCCTAGGATCTCACTAACGATTTTATTTTTCTTCGGAACAAAATGAAATAAAAGATAATTAAATAACAAGACTTGAGTAAATAAAAAATAAAAATTACTGGTACAATTCGAGAGGTGAAAGGTCTTGGTCGCTTGGCCATCCTGAACAGATTCAGATGTGGTGTGGTATTTATATTCATTTTCAACTGCAAGTTCAAGTATGGCCAGGAATAGTGTTTGTTAGGCCCCCCCACCAGATCACTTGGACGGTGGATAGCTGCCCATTCTATACAGCCTCCACTCTCATCTTTTATTATTTACATTAGATTTATTAATTAATTAGCTCACCAGACATATGGTTACTAAGAACTAATGGTACAATAATCGAGACACTCTCTCCCGTGGGAACAAGAGAGAAATTCACCAACTACGTACTCTTAGCTCAGACTTTCTGTTTTAAAATAAAAAAATATAATAATTTCAGGCACAATTTCATTGAATTTCAAGGCTTTCATGTCCCCATGTAACACCTTCCCTCATTTATACCACTTATAACACCTTGATTTTCTCTCCCATGTCCCTCTTCTCCATGTTCTTCCATCTTTCCTGAGACCACACGTCTTAATGTCCCTTTTCAAATCTTTTTTCTTTATCACCTTGAGTTTCTTTGGGTTTCAAGTTCATAAATTAAGTTTGGTTCGACCTTGTTCATTACGATAACTAATTTGAATGTTGTTGTGTATCATATTCAAGATCTAAACGAGCCAGTTGGTTTGCCATCTCTGCTTAGCGCATCCATTTCATGGATCTTGTAAGCAAAAGCTATGGCTCTCAATCTCTTCCACCAATGACAAGTCCTGGTGGCTCATCAATTTTTGGACCTCGTACTCATTCTTCAGATACAAGCTTCCCAATTATAGCCATTGCCATAATAGGAATTCTGGCCACGGCTTTCTTGCTAGTAAGCTATTACATCTTTGTCATCAAATGCTGTCTGAATTGGCACCGTATCGATCTTCTAAGGCGATTATCCCTATCAAGAAATGGAAATCACGAAGACCCTTTGATGGCCTACTCTCCTGCTGCAATAGTGTCGCGTGGACTTGACGAGTCAGTGATAAGGTCAATCCCAGTATTTAAGTTCAAGAAAGAAGGGAACAGTTTTAGTAACCTTGGCGAAAGAAACTTCTGCGAGTGTGCAGTTTGCTTGAACGAGTTTCAAGAAGCCGAGAGGCTAAGAAATTTACCAAATTGTAACCATGTTTTTCATATTGATTGCATTGATGTTTGGCTTCAAAGCAATGCTAATTGCCCACTCTGTAGAACAAGCATTTCGAGCACCACAAGATTCCCAATTGATTATGTTATTGCTCCAAGCTCTTCACCCCAAGATCCAAATCCTTACAGTGGAAGTCCCATGGGCGGAGATGAAGATTACGTTGTCATTGAGTTAAGTAATCACAGCTCTACAGATCAAACATTGCTTGCAGCACATGAAAGATTGAATTCAGGAGAGTTATCAGCACGTTCAGTTAGTCCTTCGCCGAAGACGATAGAGCAGAGAGTTGGTCACAAGAAATCAAGGAAGTTTAATAAGGTTACCAGCATGGGAGATGAATGCATTGATACTAGAGGCAAAGATGATCAATTCGGATTGATTCAACCCATCAGAAGGTCTTTTTCAATGGACTCGTCAGCAGATTGGCAGCTTTATTTATCTATTCAAGAGATAGTGCAGCAGAGCAGGCAACTAACCGAGGTCAGTCCGGTTGAAGGTTGTAGTGGTAGAGCAAGAAGAACTTTCTTTTCTTTTGGTCATGTTAGAGGATCCAGAAGCAATACAGTCTTACCTGTTTATTTGCAGTCGTAAAGTCAAAGTATTTTAGATTGATTATTTTCCTTGTAGTTTTTGGTTTTCATTTTAAAGATATAGGGATTTTAATTACATGTGTTAAAAGGCATAGGATTTGTGACATGAAAAAGTATTCAATTGAAATATCAAATTCTAATTTTATTTGATTTTTAGTGCCAGTGCCTTTGCCCAGTGTTTTTTGAAGGGCTCCAATAACAGCCATGACTAATAAGCATCATTGCTTAAACTACCTCTTTTTTTATGCTCGTTCTGTCTTTTCCTTTTTTAAATAATTTTTTTTTTAAATTTTTTTTTAATATATTTTTTAATTAAAAACACTTTAAAAATCAACCATAATCACAACATCAAACACCTCTTAAATATCAGACCGTAATTGACATTACAGCATCTGAGAATAACAATGGTAAAGCATGGGTTGTCTCAAGTAGAGGGAGAACTCTTTACAAATATTTAAAAGAGTAAAAAAAGCTACAAAAGTGAGGGAGAGGTGGGAGGTCCCCTTGCATTGAATTAGGAGTTAGCTAGGGAGGGTCCTCTTCGATCGAGAGAATCACAGAGGGCATCGATCATATTAGTTCTGGTGGATGGAAAAGTTTACAAAAGAACAAGAAAAGTAAACAAGAAGGATTATAGAATTGCAAATCAAGGTCCCCTTCCATTGATTTAGGAGGTAGAGAAGAGTCCTTTTCGATTGAGGTAATTATGACAATAGCCACCAACTTCTCGAGTCATTAATATTTCGAATATTGGTGAAGGGGGGAAGCTACGCTGTTTGGTCATTGTTCTTGTTGCTCCTCAACAACACTCACTTCCAACCTGTAGGAATCATCTGTTTATGTGCATGTCTCCAATAATGTTAAGCAAATGTAGAGGTGAATTTATATATATAAAAAAAATGTCGAGAGGTTGGTTGAATGAATATTTTGAATGCTCAAGCTTAAGGACACTAGCCTTCACCATAAACTCGCCTTCTCCATTTCTTGTTTTTTGAATGCGTATCCTCCTTTTATCATATTCTTCCCAAATCATTTCTCCAAAATTACAATGTAGAATAATGCATCCTGCTAATGTATTTGATAATTTCTCGGAAGTAACAGAGAATCTTTCTGCACGATTAGCGTTAGTTTTCTCGAATTCAAACAGCTGGATTTTGAAGTTGTGCAGAAAATCTAAAGATACATAACATCGATGCTCTTCATTTCAAGATAAGAGACAACAATTTGATGCATTGTTTGAATAGGCTTAGGCTTTCGTTACAGGGAAAACTGTCATAATGCTGGGTTATTTCAGCCTAGGTATTCATACCAACTAGGGTTGGCAAGATCTTGAAACATAAGGATATTCAGGAAAGTCATATGGATTGTGAGAGCTTCCACTAGTCCATCCCCAAGTGACAAAGAAGTTGCAGCAACTTCAAGGTATCAGAAACATGATCCATGTCTCGCTAGTTGCAGAAATGTGCATCATATTCTAAAGCCAGGGCCATAGATTGGTCCCTGATTTCTCTGACAGTCTAACTACAAAACCCACATCTTCATTTCTTGTTTTTCTCTGGTTTTATTCTCAGCAGACACAATCACTGACTTGATAAATATTACAATAACATTGCTTCTCTTCTATCTGATGATATTATGGCCTTCGATTTTCCTGAGCCATGTGCTTCTATGTATGGGCAAAGATAGCATATCTTTGACACTCTTGAGGCACCCGTGGGATGTTGCGAAATCTAATGAATATGAAATTGCCATTGCAGTTTTATAGTAATTATTAAATTATTGACCGCCGGCGCGGATTATATTAAAATTTTTCTAACATATAAAAATATGTTTAGATATTATTAACGTGATTTTTAATAAAAAAAATTTAAATCATGCAAGAATTGATTTGATGTAATCTGATTGACTTTACAGATCTAAAATCAACATAAACGACTAATAAAAACGTAATTTGACTAAAATAAATATTAAAATAAATATTTTTAAAAAAATATTGAGATAAGAACATATTAAATTGATCTAAGTCAATTTAGGATAACCTATTAAATTCACGACCTGAGTTATGAGATTAAAATAGCTTAAATCATAAAAAGTTAGAAGGGTTAATTGACCAAACACGTGATTCGGGTCATTAGACCATGATAAACTCGTAAAAAATAAACCAAAATAATTTATGAAGCCTAACCCAAAGTAAAAGGATGAAATTCAAAAAGAAATAATTAAAAAAAGGATAAAAATAGCCCGAGTCAACTGTTTAGCCTACTAAATTTGTGATCCGGGTTATGAGATTATAATAACTTTATAAAAAAAATTAATAAAACTTAATTCTCAATCAATCGTTGAATGATGTAATAAAAAAAATTAATTAAAATAATAAAAAAAATAAAATTAATCGAGTTAATTCATCAAATTTACAACTAAGATCATGATACTAAAATAAGTTGATAGAAGAAAATCAAATTAAATTATAAAATTTAATTCTTAATAAATCAGGTGTTTAATAATAAAAGTAAAAAGTAAAAATCTCTAAGGAGGGGAGAAGTGATTTCCCCTCCTCGTTGTTAATATTTTCGAACTATCTTTTATACATCATAATTAGGTTTTGCATTTTCCATTCGCCCAGAAGAAAGTTGTCTATATGATATAAGAAATTTATTAGAATTTTACTTCTCAACCTGATGTTATACTTTAATGGCTGAATATTTGACCAGAATCCCATTTCCCTTTCTGCTTTCACTTGCAGACTCGGCGGGGAGGAGGGGAAATGTCCACGAGAAAAAACCCAACCCGCCTGGACAGAGAGCCCAGTCTGGCTCAATTCTACGAACTAAAATTTATTCGGGCCACTTTCAATACAGGGATTGGCCTCCAGGGATAGATTTAGAGCCCCGCCCATAAATAAAGAAGGGCCCAAGTTCATAAATTATTTGTTTTATATATATCTAATCTCAAAATTAAAAAAAAAAGAAATTAATTAGACTCTCGTATTTCAGAAATTATAAATTAGTCTTTATTTACTTTTATTTCACCAACATTTTATATATATATATAAATATAAATAAAAGATATCCTAATCTTTATTTAATTCCTAGGGTGATTTTTGATCTAAACTTTAACCAAAAAAAATAAAATTTATGGGAGTGATTATTTTTTAAAATAATTTTTACTTAAAAATATATTTAAATAATTTTATTTTATTTTATTTTTAATATTAATATATTAAAAAAATAATTAAAAAAAATATTTTGGTTAGACTAAAGGTATTTATGTAGCATGATTTTCTATCTAACTTATCAAAATATCGAAATTAATTTTATAATTTTCTTAAATCAAAAGGTTTAATTAATTAATTGCATTAAACTACAAGGACTAAGTTGCAACTCAGAAATTCTAAGAGTGCCACCTCTCACCATCCTATCCATTTCCGAAGGCTTAAGCCTGAGCTTATTGCCTGCATCTCAATCTGCAGGGCACATCGATCCCGGAGAGAGGACGGCGAAGAAAACACCCACCATGAAGATAATGGTAGCAATAAAGAGAGTCGTTGACTACGCCGTGAAGATCAGAGTCAAATCAGACAAGGTTAGAAAACAAAACCACCATGGCAATCACTATCATTAACCAGCAGTAAATTTAATTTAAGATAACTCAAAAACAAATTCCTTTTAATTTTGGAAATAGAGTGGAGTTGAGACCCAAAATGTGAAGATGTCGATGAACCCATTTTGCGAGATAGCTTTAGAGGAGGCGCTTCGAATCAAGCAGTCTGGATTGGCATCCGAGGTTGTCGCTGTAAGTATGGGCCCAACCCAGTGCGTTGATACGCTGCGGACAGGTCTTGCTATGGGGGCTGATAGAGGGATTCATGTGGAGTCCACAGCTGCTTTGTTTCCTCTTACCGTGGCTAAGCTTTTGAAGGCTCTAGTGGAGGTCGAGAAGCCTGGACTCATTATTTTGGGCAAACAGGTTGCTTCTTTTATCCGGGTTTTGAAATATTCTGATGGCTTTTCTGTTTTCTGGGCTCGTTTTTTGTTTTTCTTTTAACTAAGATTTTGTGTAGGCTATTGATGATGATTGCAACCAAACCGGTCAAATGGTGGCAGGGTTGCTAGGTTGGCCTCAGGGGACATTTGCTTCAAAGGTTAGTTAAATTGATGTCAACACAATCCAATTAAGATCCCTTAATGTAAGTAATTCTGTTTTTTTTTTTAAGAACTAATAAGGTCCCATATGCAGTGTACATTGATGTTTCTAGTAATTGGACGTAGGAGGCAAGACTCTCAAAGCTCAAGAAACTTAGAATAGTGAATTTCTGCTAAGTGAGCTGGTTAGCATTAGAGTTTATGCTTTGGATGTAGGGGTTACTTGCTTACCTGTTAACAAAAAGTTTCCAGAATAGCGTGGTTCAGTATCTCTAAATATGATTAGTTGAGAGGAATTCCTTTCAGAGGTTTACATTTACATAGGTTTAACACAGGATGCATCTGTAGGTATATGAATGAGTAAAACAAGTCCAATAACAAGAGTCAAGCATGTATCTCTTAATTTGATTGACACAAGACGTTTAAGCAAATAGTGAAAGATCCAGCTAGGCATGTTATTCTTCAGAGGAAATGCTTCCGAGGAGGAAATGGTTGAGAAGGCATCACTCTAATTGCTGAGATAAGATTTTGAAGCATCTCATGTGACTTTATTTCATTGGCACTGCAAATAGTGAAACAGTAAGTGAGGCATATCATAGTTCAGAGGCAATGCTTATGAGGAGAAAATGGTTGAGAAGGCACTGAGCTATAGAATTAAGACAAGATTTTGAAGCATACCTCTTTGACTTTATTAATTGGTATTCAGATTCGACAGTTAGTGTATTGATTGTTGAAACTTCTGACAACAGAAGTGTCATCTTAGATCTTATACAAAACCACTAACATGCAATCGGAGAAATTTGTGATACTTAGTAAATTATGTTGTTCACAGTCCTCCTACATTCTAAGAAATTAAGGATTCTAAACTTTCTGCAAGCCATTGGCAAGGTAGTTTGCTTGCTTGAAATAATGTCTTTGACAAGGTTTTTGAAGCATTAGTTGTCTTAATCTAAAAACACTTCTCACTTTATTTGTCCATTTCTATGTAGGATGCATAAATGCACCAAAATCTAAATTGCATCTTGCTAAATTAATTATGACTTTGGCTGTTGACTGCTATCTTTGTTCCATTCAGCTGTTAAATTTGTTTTCCTGTGAATTAAGATCACAGTTAAGAATTATTGCTGTGCAATGTATACAGATGGCCTCAGCCTTTTAAGTTAGGATTCAAGTCCTTTTGTGTGCTTCATTTTACTGGTGGAACCCTCGTTCTGTTCTGTATCATTTTCATATTGTTCTACGCGAACTTGCGTGGATTTGAAGAGAAAAAAATCATTTGAATTTCTGTGCATTCAAGCAGCTTCTTGACATTTTTTTTTTCCTGTTCTCTTCATAAGGCTTCATATGTCTTGAGCCGCCTGTTGAGGCCTAGGTGGTAGAAGGGTGGGGTCGAATAGGTCATAAATATGGATTTTGTATTCCAAAGCCGAGTGGCTTACATATTTTGTTATTATTGCTTGTCGTTGGTTAATTTTGTACATTCAATCTTCTGTACCTATTCTGGTACTCTCTCGCATCATTTTTCATATGACTTACTGCTGTTATCTGGCAGGTCTTGCTCGACACGGAGAAGCAGGTAGCTACTGTAGAAAGAGAAGTGGATGGTGGTCTTGAGACTTTATGCTTAGACCTACCTGCAGTGATTACGTGAGTTCATATTCATTCAATCGTTTTCACTTGTTCACGTGATTGAGTTTGTATTTACTCATGAAGGTCTTATCGAGATAGTTTAGTGGTTGCTGAAGCAGGGGGGAAATTGACCTAAAAAACCAATGATACTACTTCCTAGTTAACCTAACTACAAAAATACTAAATAATTCTCATAAACTACTACACAAGACTAAGAGGGCCAAAATTTTCACATCTTATATTTAGTAGCATCAAGCAGTTTGCTGCTCTTGAATTTGTCAGCTTTAACCCCTTTTTCGGCGTAAGAACTTGGTTTGTAACTTGAATGCTTGTCCAAGCTGATATTAATGATGCCATTTATCTTTGCAGAGCCCGCTCGAATCAATTTTTGTGTCGGAGTTGGGATTTTTTTTAATTTTTTTTTGCATGGCGGTAATGGGCTGTGTGTTTTATCTGAATATCTTATCGGTGATGAGAGGGTTTGGGATTCAACTGTTGTTTGTTCCATTCATGCAGCACTGATTTGAGACTGAACCAACCAAGGTACGCGACACTGCCCAACATTATGAAAGCAAAATCAAAGGTCATCAAGAAGTACACTCCACAAGAATTGAACGTGGAGGTTAAATCTGATATAGAGGTTGTTGAAGTCACGGAACCTCCAAAGAGAAAAGCAGGGGTTATTATTTCTTCTGTAGATGAGTTGATTGATAAGCTTCGAAACGAGGCTCATGTCATTTAACATTGTACACAAAAATTATACATTTCTCCCACTTCAATAAATTCGAGCTTGGTGGGGCAACTGGTCTTCATTTCCTTTTCTCCTTTCCTTTTGGACTTCACACCAAGTGAGCATGTATTATGCACAAATCAGCCCCTTTCCAGTTTTTCATGGCCAGCTTGAAGAATTAATTCTGGCAGTCCTACAGGATGAGTTTCCATCCATGTATCGTTCCTTTGAGCATCATGGATGGGCGGATTGATTAGCTAAGCACGGCATTCTCACTACTAGCTAACCTTCTCTATTTTCAAGGAGTGGAAAATAAGTAGTGCTAATCTGTAAATAATAGGGTAGGGGGGCATTAAAGGGATATGGTTGGAGAAAAACATGTGTATAGAAATGCTGTGGAATTTAAAAAAATATTAAATTGATAATTTTAAAATATTAAAATAAAAAATATAATTTAATTAAAAAATATTTTAAAAATTTTTAAACAAGAATATAATAGGATATTTGGTATTATAGTATATGTTATTTTTCAAAAATAATTTTTTTTATTTTTAACACTAACACATTAAAATTATTAAAAAATATTAAAACAAATAAATTTAATATTTTTTATATCAAATATATTTTTAAAATACAACCGAATACAAGTCTAAACCATAATGACAAACGACCATTTAAAAGGACGCGGCGGCGTGCAGACCCATTATGAGTGATGATACCTTCCACGCGGTACAAATCTACTGGACGTTCACTAACCATAAGTCCCTGATCATCGAGATTCTTTAAATCCTAACAGACTAGTACTAATTTTTTTAAGAAGTCATAATTTCCCTCGCCTGCATTTTTTTTATCGTTAAACACAAAAATAAATAAAGAAAAAGGGTGATGGAAACAATAGATGAGATTGAGGGAGACGAAAGTTACTTGGATCTTCTGGGTATATTATTGGGCCCCGACAATTCTCTCACCAACAGGTATTTTTCATCCATCTTTTTTTTAATTATTTCATTTTTTTTATTTTGTCAATTTCAAGTTTCTATGCAAAGCTTTTTTTATCACAAAATTTTATGAGGGTGCATTAGGGTTTGCATTTTTCTTTTAGGAAAAAAATAATAATTGGGGGTTTTATAATATGAATAAATCTGCTAGGGATTTTGCCAGTGCTGAAAAAAGTTTGTAATTTCTGTAGTTAAAGGTGTGAAATTGTATAGAAAGGAGATGTGTAATAGCTGCTGGATTCTGATGTTTTATTATGGTATTTGCAGCGGTTATGGTGGTGTTGTGGATAATGATTTTTTATCCAGTGTTCTTGTCACACAAGAAAGAGAATGTTCGCGGAAGAGGTATTGATTTGCTTGCGTGTTCTTAAATTTGAAGTTCCACTCATACTCGGAATTGAAATTGAATGCAATGCTTTTGAATAGGTCATGGAGCATCTTTCTGTTGTTTTTGCTGCTTTATGTATAACATATTCATCTTGAATAAAGTTATACAAATGTGTGCTACTTCTAATGCGTGTCTTAGAGGAATTATTTCAGCTAGAGAAGTTTAGCTGATGAAATGAACACCGCACATTTTGGCATTTCATTCTTCTTTTGGGACTGCTGAATTGATTAGGTTGAAACTCAATTTTGTTGAGGGAGTACCTTAAACTATCTCAACAATAGGATTAGTCTGCACTCATGTCTTTGAAAATGAACACCGCTCACTTGACATTTCTGTTTTCTTTTGGGACTGCTGAATTGATTAGGTTGAAACTCAATTACGTTGAGGGAGTGCCTTAAACTATCTCGACAATAGGAATAACCTGCTCTCATGTCTTTGATGATCCCCTTTTTTAAAATTTTGATATGCTTTCTAACTTATTTATCCACTGCAAAAATCTCTAAAAAATTGGCTTCTAACTGAATCAGTCATTGAGAAATGTAAGAAATAAAATTCTTGGAAATTTTGGCACTTGTTTACTTGTGCTTGTATCAATCTGTGGTTGCTCAAAATTCTTCTTCTTAACCTTGTGGAGCCTGTAGTTCTAGTGGTTGAAGTACAATCATCTAGCTGTATTACTTATTTTCCTCCTTGTGATATTCTTGTTTTTGTCTAAAGCACTATAATATTAGTCAATGTAGATATGTTACTTCATTTCTCACAGCACTTTTGTTTGTTGATCTAAAATGTTGCGATAATAAAAATCTGAAGGTATATGACACTGTGCTTTAGGATTGGGTGTTCTTAATTTAACCAACAGATTAATACATGTGTCTTCCATTTTCTTGTTTGGTATTTTTCTACTTTTGTAGGAACGAGATGTTCTTTTCATGTTATCCTGTTTCTGTCAATGATATATAGGGGACGCAGTGATTCATGTAGCAGAGCAGGGACCAAAGCTTGCCGCGAGAAGTTGCGGAGGGATAGATTGAATGACAGGCATGCATCTTGTTCAATCAGATATATCAGTTTAAGCTACTACATTAGAAAATGCAACTCGCATCCGAAAGAGCATACTATTGAAATGTTTTCAATTTGATGAGTTGGATACTACTGATGTACTGCTGTTGTCAGAGCTTTCAGAACAAATTTTCTCCTTTTTGTAGAATGGAGATAACAGTAAGTAATATTTTGAAGAACAGATTTTCCTCATGATTGCAGGTTTCAAGATTTGAGCTCTATTTTGGAACCTGGAAGACAAGCCAAAACTGACAAACCAGCCATCCTAGATGATGCTATTAGAGTTTTGAACCAGCTTAAAGCTGAGGCTCAGGAGCTCAAAGAAACTAATGAAAAGCTTCTAGAAGAAATCAAAAGTCTGAAGGTAGTCACTTTCAACACACATTTAACTACAACAACTATTATTCCTTCTGCAGTTTCTGCATTGAATGGGAGTATGATCCCTTTATTTGAATATAATATGATAGTTCAGAAACCTGAAGAATCTGACACTATTGGATTATCTATTCCTAGTATTGTTTGCAGAATTTTCTTTTGATTCTTTTAAGTCTTAGTAATTGAAATGTATTTATTTCCAAATTCCATATTCTCTGGGAGTGGCAGCCCTATGAGTAAGTTAGTTATATCATGATCTACTGAGGATTATGAAATATTGGCAGAATTCAGTTAGTACTATACTTTCTTCTTATTAGAAGCTGCTAATGTTTTATGTAGTTTCTCCTTTTAAATTGCTGGCTTTGCATTGTAAACTCTGAAGGGGTAGTCGGCTGAAATGTCTCTTTCTATTCATCACCTGCTGAAAGTAGTCCATTGGAAACTGGAGTCTAGTCATTCTGCTATGAAATTTCCTTTATGGTCGACAATCTAGCTGCTTCATTTTTGTAATAATAAAGGACATGGTTGCCAAAAGAGGCACACGCTAGATATAGTTGCTAATTCTTAATACCTTGTCTGTATATTCTTGGTTTTTGAGTTGAATTTATATTTAAGGTGAATGATGCATTTGAATCTTCTTCGCTTCACACCTGAAATTTATTCCTATAGATCTTCTGAGAATGGCTTTCTAATTTTCCCCTGCAACAGGCTGAAAAGACTGAACTCCGTGAAGAGAAACTGACGCTCAAGGCAGATAAAGAAAAGATGGAGCAACAATCGAGAGCTGTGGCTGTTCCACCTCCTAGGTTCATGCCAACCTATCCAGCAGCCTATCATGCTGCAGCAAACAAGATGCCAGTCTTTCCCAGTTATGGTCTGATGCCAATGTGGCGATATTTACCTCCAGCTGCTTGTGATACATCGCGTGATCATGAGCTCAGGCCACCTGCTGCATAATTCTTTTTTGCTCTTCAATATCCTGATAACTTTCAGATGCTATATGTTGTCGCACATGTAAATATAACTTGCTATGCATTATACCTTATTTTGATAATTCAAATTATTGGCAAGTGTATTTGCTGGAGATTGTTAGGAAGGTAGTTAGATTGCAAGTATTTTCTCGAGTAAATCATTTTATCTCCACCGTGTAATTGTATGTTAGCATTTTGATTTTCCCAGGAGCTATTAATTATCTTTCCTACGGTTTGCCAATCTTGGTAATGCTCCTGCCACAGAAGCTTGAGATATACTCAACATTTTTTTTTTAGCACCGACCTTTTTATTAATGAACCGGTATTTAAGAGCTTCCTGCTGAGGAGCTCGTCTTTGCACACTGATTTATTTTATGGTTCGGAACTTTTGTAGACGAATTTGGGAATATTCTGTTGTCATGCCCGCAAGCATAAGGAACTCAATGTGGTGTGATCTTGACCCTTTATACCCATTTTTATTCAAGTTGATTTTTTGTCCACTAAGGGGGAGAGAAGATGCACATTTTAACATGGGAATATTATTAATATTACAATCAGATCCTCTGTTATATCTGAAGGAGAGGTCGATAATGAGTACATATACTGGAAATTCTTTCTTTTTTTCAATTTGCATTTCATTTAAATACAAGGAAACATGTCTAAAATTTCCGTGTGGACTCAATTTTTACCTGGCATGTTCTTACACTTGAGCATTTCTCTTTATGCCACAACACTCTGGAATTTGAAAGGGGCTATGCATAACAAAGGTCCTTGTGTCAGATAATCAATTTGGAGCTTAAGGTCCGCCTGGTGATACTTTACTTTCAGTTGAAGTAACTACCTGTATCGTAAGTTCCTTTCGCTCATCGTAAGCCAACCGGGATTGTTCTTCTTCTTTACTGTGAACTTGTTGATCTTCTTCTTTGCCCCACAATAGCAAATACAAGCCGATGATGACAATAACAGCGCCCAGTATGCTGTACAAGCCACATAAACATCTAGGTCATCTTTCCAGTCACTTAATATGATTCAGTTCATTTAAATCTTTTATTAAGAATTGAAACTTCATAACTGCGTGCTGGTTAGGTTTATGGGAAATAATATACTTCATTTCAGGAATTCGTCAGACATGACACAAAAATAAATACCCCAAATGGATTATAGTATCAGTTTGAGTTTTATATGTAAAGGGATGTAACTTTCAAGTAAATTACCTGCCCAAGTAAAGTTTTTCACCTAGAACAAAGTATGCCAGAATTGCCACTAAGATTGTAGAGAGGGGATTGAACATGGTCACAAAGACTGGTCCTTTTTCTTCCGTGCACCACAGTTGAAAGAAGATTATTAAACCAGAGACTACTATTCCCTGCCGTATATGATCCACAATAAGAATACTGTCAGGAATATTCTAACATAAGCACGTAACTACTGTTGACCAACTCTGATGCACATGGCACTTACACCATAGACAATTGACCAGAAGTCGATGTCAAATCCGATTGTCCAAGCAGCTCTCTTATGTTGTACAATCGCTGTGAAGACGGCTGATTGAGCAGCCCCCACAAAGCTCATCCATGTAGTCAGTGAAAGTTGTGCAGGATACCTTTTCAAAGTAAAAGCCTGCGTTTTAAAGGAAAATTAGCTACTCATTCAGGATAAAACACCCCATATCCGTCAAGAGGAAATTATATGTTTCTTTTCTGACTTATAATTACTTAGTGAACTGCAGTTTGAGTTTGCGTCAGACCTGCATAATATACCAAATGGACCATGTTATGCAGCTTGCAACAGTAAGAATTGAACCCTTTAACCAGCTCTCATGGTTATTTCCAGTCGTTCCTTGAATATGGATTAGAGGATGCCATAGGTGTTTCATGATAGGACCTCTATATAATGTCATGGTCGTTACACCAGCCAAGGAAACCAGAGTCCCAAGAACTTTTGCTATCCCACGAGGATTTCGAAGATCAAGAACCTCCAACCTGCTTAAAGTTCACTAATATTTAGAATAACTCACTATATATAGTACTAGCTGGATTTCTTAGGAAGAGTAACTGTTCAGGTACTTTCAGCTTTCTAAATTATAATTATTACTGCTACTTACCTGAGTACAACTGCAATTACGAATGTCAAAGAAGCGATGGTGTTGACCATTGACGCAACGAAAGTTGGAGAGGTGTATCTCATACTTACAAAATACATGTTCAGAGTTAAACCCACCCTGCAATCATCAAAAGTCACTTTGCTCAAGTTTCTATAATTCTTCTTCTTTGTTTTAATTTTTTTTTAACTTCCTTCATTTGTTATACAGATGCTTATATAAGTCTTACATGTATGTCTGTTCTTACCCCAGGAGAGAGAGAATGAATATCTCTACGAAAAGAGCTATCGTCAACTTCGGCCTTTGTTTTCTGCAGGAGAGACAGATTAGTATTCATGCACGCGAAACGTTCATACAAGTCAATCATAACTATCAACATTTAAATTAAGTACCTTTCAAGGAAATAGGCAAAAGGAAACATCACCACACCGGATATAATGTGTCGGTAAGTTATGTACACATTAGGATTCATTCCATGGTTGAAGGATGCTTCAGTGATAAAGTATAGGAAAGTATAGCCAATCTGTGCAAGAACCATCAGAATATGTGGCTTAAACCTTTTGCAGAAGCCCCCATTATTGCTTGCAGTCGATGCCATTGGCTTTCTTTCCGAGCCTCCTTCTTCTTCTTCACAAGCTGAAGTCTGAAAGAACACATTACACGTAGATATAGAAGATAAATTGGGAGTGTTTGTTTTAATTTGATTCTTGTCGCATGTTGCTGTTAGTATCATGTTCTTGATTAAATGCTCTCTGGTGTACTGGTGATTCCCTGATTTCATGTTTTGGATTTGGAAGATAAAGAAGGAATATTCTCTTGCATGGTTGCTCATTTCAGAGATTAGTTACACGGAACTCATATGTCATTACTTTGGTTGGTTAAATGTCATTTCAGTTGCTTATTGAAATTAATAAAACATCCTGAGGAGTCTTCTGTTAGCTTTTGTAATGGTAATTAACCTAATCCCAGAGAACATTTTTTAAGTCCTTTACAGAATTTATGCTTTTCCTTCCCCATTCTTTTTCGTTTTATTCTTTATGTATAGCATATTGCGTTGATCCGGATATACAATTACATTTACAGGAACTTTATTTTGTCAGTAAACAAAATTATATAGCAAGACAAATATTATAAACTTCATGTTGATTAACACTTAAAATTATTTTGCAAACCTCCCTTTTTATTTTCTATATGAACTGGACTTGTTAATCAATAAACTAATCTTATAGCAAGACGACACTTTGCATCCAAACTTTACAACCCGAACAAATTAAACACAAAAAGCTTCGCATGATATTGGTTCTAATTATCTTTCTATGAGTGGTACAATAAAAAAATCGTCTCTGCCCCTAGTAAGTAAAATCTTTATGAGAAGAGGATAAAAAGATGTAGCATTTCTTATTCCTTTCGCTCTTAAAATTAAGCAAATTGGTCACTAGTCGGATATTTATACTACTTGGGAAATCATTCATGTTTTTATACCAAATTAGAAGGGTTGCGCCATAGAATGATTCTGCATGCAATGGGAAAAAAAGGACGTTGTGGAATGTTAGAACAAAGTGAAAGCTTTAATTTGGTTCTTGATAGCATTTGTAATATTCTTGTTTGCTCACGCCTTTTTTCTTTCTTGCCTACTATATGCCATCAACTAAAGTTCTGCTTACGATTACCTGGTGCATAAATACCAACAATTGCTCATTGATATTTACCTACATTCCATATTAGTTAGAAGTAGAGGATCTAAGCAATTTATAAATCCAATATACCACCACCTCTTAAGATACCTAATTGCCTACTTTTCTTAAGAGACGCATTTTCAAGACAAGATCCATGCATCTTAGGGCTATGAGTACAAACGTTGAACAATAATCCGTGAAGGGCCAGTCATATAAAGGATTTGAGCTAACATCATAATCGGCATCGTCTGTGAAAACATGGGTTATGTGCTCTCAGCTTTCGAAACCTATTTGACTATGGGGTTTTCATTGGTTAGGAGTCCAAGGCCTAGATGGCATATAAGTTCTAAGTATCATCTCTAGAGGCTTATTTTAAAAACAAAAGCTTTAGACATGTACGTGTAACCATACTTTTTAACAAGCTTGTCATATATAATATATTAATTTGAAATAACATCATCACTTATCACTACCATTTTCTTGTGTTAAAATCCCGAGGATGTCAACAATTTTCTTGGTCTCAGCCATAAATACTTTTATTTTATTTTCCCCCGGTCTCTTTGATAGATATTAGTCAATACCCTCGCAGTTGGGTTACATGAAAACAAAATCTTTAGTTACTGTAAGTGAAATTTTTATATCAATTTTATTTTTGTATTTTAAAAGTATTTTTTAAAAAATATATATTTTTTATTTTAAATAATATTTTTTAATGTTTTAAGATTATTTTTATGTATTAATATCAAAATAATTTTTTAATAAATAAATAAAATATTATATGTTAATATTTTTTTAAACAAAAAATTATTTCTACACTCACAGATACCTTCCGAACCGCTTAATTTCTCGAAACTTGGCCATAGATGGATTTGGGGCTTTATGCTATCTGGACCGGACTCATAAACACTCTTACATATCGGACGGGATGCCCCCCTAGCTATGTAGCTCCCGAACGCATCCTCGGAGGCCATATTCTACGCCTCTCTAAGAAACATGCATGTCTCTTTCTCTCTACAATCAGTTATGACTCCTTCAGCTTCTTCTTCTTCTTTTTTTCTATATGCTTCTTTAATATTAAAATCAATAGAATTCATGATCTTCTGGTTTTTTTTTTCAATTCAATTTAATTAGAATTTTCTTTTCTTTCTAACAAAAGAAAATACTGTCCAACTATCAATTTAATACTTAGGCTCCCTTGGAAAAAAGGTTCGAATCCAGCCATTAACTGTACTTACAGTACACTATTGCAGGGTGTGAGGGTAGAGGATGATGCTCCTTGTAGACGATCAACAGCTATAATCTTGGATGTAAAATCTACAAAAAAGCAACAATAACATCAGAAAGACATCGTAAAAGTTGCAAAAAAGGGCGAAAAACTAGAAATTAGCATACCTTGAAAAGAATCAAGACTACTATTACCTTGGATTGAGTTGAAAAGAGGAGTGAAAACTAGACAAGAAGACTGTACATTTATATAGGAAAATAGTTGGTGCCAAAAGCAACAAGGAGCAAAGTGGTGGTGCTGGTTGCTGTGTGTCATCTATGGATGGCCATCATGTGCCAAAAAGCTGAAATGTTGTGGTCGTCACTGTTTCTCATATTTCAAGATACATTTGTTTGATGTGCATCATCTCTAGTCTTGTTAATTTTTATATTTTAAAAATAATTTTGAAAAAAATTAAATTTTATTTATTTTTTTATTCAAATTAATATTTTTTTGGTATTTTTAGATCATTTTAATACGCTAATATCAAAAATATTTTTAAAAAAAATAAAAAAATATTATTTTGATACATTTTTAAATAAAAAATACTTTAAAATACAACCCAAAAAAATAAACAAACAGACTGCTGATATATTTCTCACTAAGATTTGATTTGCTCCTGGTGAGGTATACTTGTAACTGAAAACAGTTCCATCAATTCCGAAAAGTCGGAGAGCCTTTCTTCTTTCTTCTTCCATCGACAGCTCATCTCGGAGAAAGAAGGCCATCAAAACCGTGTGATGGTAAAATATTGGAGAAGGCAAGCAACTGGCATAGTTTCTTGCTAGTCATGCACAATAAGCACGTGTCAACGTAACTAATTTGGAAATTTTTTTTTTCTTAGGTCTTGTTTGGTTATTTAAATAAATAAATGTTAATGGGTAATATTGACATATTCCCGGTGCTTAGTTTTTACGTACTTATCAGACCATCTTTAAACTATAAATATTTACCAAATATATATTTTTTATAAAAAAATAAATTTTTGGTATCATAAAAGAAATATTACACCCTTCAACTTTTTTTCTCTCTCACACTCTTAGCGCTCTATTGCTTAATGTTTACACCCTTAATGTTTAATCGTATCTTTTTATTTTTATTTTTTTGGTTAAATCCCAAACAAATTAAGACAATCCTGCAAAAGGGGTTGGGGTTGGGCATTCCTAGAACTTGGTTTAAAGTAGAAAATCAGAAAATGAATTGTTGTAATTATGATACCTGGAAGAGAATACATGAAAGTGGGGTTATAAAAAAAACTCAAAAAACGAAGGACAACTAAAAATAACAATACGATCAGCAATTATGCTGCCGCGACGGTCCTCATGACCACAAACTTTTATTGCCACCAATTTCGCTGCGTCACTATCCTGAAGATTTTGGGAATAGCGTCTTTCAGTAATGGCCGATGGGTGAGGTAGGAGGAGGTCCCCGTACGTCTCTGCATAAATCAAGCATCCAGGATACAATTCTATCGCCACCAAGTTCACAAAATTCCCTTTGCAATAGGTTATGGCACAAAGTCAGGAATGTCAAAGATCCTGGAGACTCTTGTTTGGATATGCCTACGCAGTTGTCCTAGCTAGTTGCCTTGTTGACATTGCTTAGCTTTTTTTCTTTTTTTTTTTTTTAATGATTGTGATTTGAAAAAAAATAAGTTTATAATTTTTTTTATAACTATGGTTTTAATAAAAAAAATAAAAAATATTTAAGAAAAACTATAAATTTTATTATAAAACTTTTAAAATTATAATTGAGACAAAACATAATTTTAACTCTACAACCTAACTACAGAACCTAAAAATCTAGTTGTTGAATGCTACATAGTTGCAGGCGGGGTCTCCTGTCAGTACGATGACTCCATATTCTTTCTCCTTATAATACATATGGCACGTGCTAGTTTTCATGATGAGTTTTCCCACTTATGGATAACAAAATCATACAGCTGCACATGTTTTCAAGGCTAAAATCACCAATATAGTATATACAATGAGAACCCTAGTTGCCCATTGCAAACTAGTTGCTGGAACGAGGTGCTTCGAATTTAACTTTATAGTAAAAATATACATTAAATTAATATATTAAATCAATTTAAAAATATATAAAAAGTAGTTTTAAATAAAAAATTAAATTTTTAAAAAACTCCATGTTTATTTTCTTTTATCATCAGTAAACTTGGACATAATTCTGAGCGATCGAGGAGCGGGCGGACAGATGAGGAAATTCAGTGAGTTGATTGACAATGAAGACGTTTCTCAAACTCACTGTCAATCTCTCCACAATTTCTTTTTGCGCTGGGCATGCAGGCGATTTCACTTGGTAAAGAAAATCAAAGTGAGTTTTGAAAATCATTACGATATTCTTCTTGTTTTCTTTTGTATTGACACGGTAAAGAAATCAAAATTTCTATGAGACAGGAAACAAATGTATATACACTACAGTCTAACCTGCAGCCAATAGCCAAAGCATGATTAGAGATGATACTGCAATAGTTATCCAGCTAAAAAATGCTAATGCAACTGACATTTGGTATTTTTGGCACTCCCCCACAAAACCACAATTCCCCAAGTCATGGAAGTAGAGCACTGTGATGCCTGCCGAAGCTGAAGCGGCCGCAAGAGACAATATTGCCGTCACCTGTATGCAAAATTTCACAAATTTGCACTGTCAGATGAAAATCATACGAGGACGGGACTGATCTAGAATTAGTGATGTAAGCTTTCTAGAACAATAAAAAGGTTATATAGAGGCTGACCCAGTCTCCAACGACAAAAAGGCTGAGCAAGACAGTGTTGTGGAGGGCCTTCTTTTTCACCAAAGCATATACATCCAACAGTGCTAGTCCAAAGCTCCAGATGACTTGCAGACCCATTGAAGCGATGAGGTAGCTGCATGAACAAGGAGAAAACACTGGTAATCGCCAACAAGTGAATGATCAGTTTATCAAACCAAAAATACATAATATATATGTTGTTTAACCATTTTCCTCACAGAAGATGCTGTTATTACAGAGAGTTCAAAAATAATCCATGGCTTAAGGCTAATCGCAACACAGATTGGCCTAAATATTGTTGAACAACTGATAGGGCATAGAGACAAATTCATTGTGGGAACTTAAAAATAGCAGGTGACAAGTTTATGTAAACACAGCACCAGTAAGAAGTAAACTAAGCACCATAGAAAATATGTTATTGAAATAACACAAGGCAAGTAAAACTCGAAAGCATTGCAAGAACAAAGGAACAGCAGAGAAGGAACGAGGGCTCTCAAGGTGTTTTATATAAGGTAAACTGAGAGGGGCCACTAGGAGTCAACTATAACATATGCAGTCACAAACGAAGGCCTCTTCACAAAGAGCACCATCAATTCTCTGACTAAATTTCAACTCTGTGGAGTATGTATTTTAAGTCAGAGCACTGATCTGTCACTAAAATTATTAATTTAAATTTCTGAAAATCATGGCTACTCACTGTTTGAATCAAAATCTTTTGCTCCAAGTCCAAAACAGTTCAATAAAAAATTATAACTCTTCACAATCCATTTTCAATTTTTGCTACATAAGTTCGATGTGATGCTTGCAACACCAAGCCAACAAGTCCAAAGAAGCATTTCCCTATGAAATGTAGCTTCTACCTTTTTCTTCAGAGTCTTATCATCATCATATCATTGTCAGGACCGTGTGAACCATTAAGCTTACGTTCAAGAATGCAAAATGATGTAGCTTAGGCATGTTTCAAGAATTCAATAATTTCCAAAGGCACTGATAGATGCAGCGAACTTTTCTTTAGGGAAATAAATCACCAGCATGGAATTTTCAAACTAAGTTTTGAGACTTTCACCCAGAGCTTCAGTACAGCATCCAATTCATTCATTTTGTTAACGGTAAACAGGAAAGGAGGTTTACTCTCCAGCAGAAGCCATTGATAACAAACAAGCAATGAATTCGATGCCAGTCTGATATTCAATTCATAACTATCAGAACAAACATCTTGCAGACAATTAGCAACAAAAGATCATCAAGAGAACAGCGTTGTCCTAAATCACGCCAAATTATAGATGCAAAGGCAATTAATTAAATCACAGAATCCTGGATTTTTGCTACATATGGAATGCATCAAGTTCTTCCCCAATGCAATCATTTATTTTCTTGAAAAATCTCAAATGCGAAATGGTACATTCCAATCCTAATTAATTAAAACCTACACGTAATGAAAAGATATCAAATAGCAACTAAAAAATAAAGTCACGGAAAGAACGATCTGAATTGGGAAAGAGCGAATAATGATATAATACCAGAAAGCAGTGAAATCGAAGAAGCTAGTGGTGGTGGTCATGGCAGTAATGGAGCCAGCTGCAAAAACACACTGCGAAAGCCTCAAAGCAAGCCCAGTCAAAGTCCCCGGAGTCCCAGCAAAATCCCTCATTGTTTTTTGTTTGCCCACCAATTTCAACAAATTTCTAACCTCTTGATGGGTAAACGGAAACACCCATCTCCTCAAACCATCAAGAAACCAAAGAAAGAAAGGACCTTTAAAACTTTACAGAGAGGATATCAAGAAAGAAAATGTAAAATATCTGATACCCAGAAACTGAAATTGAGGAGTAAAGAATTATGCGTGGGAGAGTAAAAAGGACGGTGAAAATACGGTGCAGGAAACGGATGGGGAACAAAAGGAGAGAGGGAAAGATCGCAGAGGACATGGAACAAAAGAGATTATTAAATGGGAACAGGTATAGAAGAACGGGCATTGGAGGCTTGACATGTTATGATGATGATCTTCACGGTCATAAAATGTTAATTACTAAAAAAACCGCTACTCGATTCCCACACCAAGTCAAACTTGATTTGCTTGCTTGCTTCAGCTACCAGCAGGATGATTGTACGCTTTTCTTTATGAATTAACTACCAAAAAACTACCCTTCATTTTTAGGATCCCCGTCAATGTTTTCCTTTATCAATATGTTATTTAACGTTTTCAATTCTACACTTTGCGCGAGTTTGGAATTCTAATTAGTATTTTATCTTTAAAATCTTTTTTATTTGAAAATAATATTATTTTTATAAAAAAAACTTTTTAAAAAAAAACGCAACTCCAAACTCCAAAAATTATTTGAAAATTAAATTATTGCAAAAAAAAAATTATCACCTAAGCTATCATTAAGGTTTAACTTTTTTTTTAATCATTAGAAGATAAAGACAACATATCTTGAATTACAAGAGAAGCAATGGACAGAGGGGCTCTTTCATAAATAGTCTCTCCTCTTTATTCCTGCACCCTTTTCTTTTCTTTTTTCTTTTTTTTTAATTGAATCACTGTTTGTTTTTATATTTTAAAAATATTTTTGAAAAAAAATAAAAAAATTTTAATTTTTTCTTTACTTTAAATTAATATTTTTTGATGTTTTTAGATCATTTTAATGCGCTGATTTCAAAAATAATTTTTAAAAAATAAAAAAATATTATTTTAATACATTTCTAAGTGAAAAGTATTTTAAAAAACAACCGTAATTATACTTTCAATTAATAGTAATATATCGTCATGAAGATTTTAGATGAGTGATTAATTGGTGATCGTAATCCCTATATTTTTTTATATATTTTTTATAGTAATGTTTTTTGTGAAATAAGCTTTCTCAAACCACTTTAAATGTTAAATTTTACGTGCCTTTATTTATTTATTTATTTTTATATTGTTTTTTCTGCGTGGGTTTTGTAAAGCAGTTTTATTACATGGAGATGAATTTGTTTTTGTTTAAAAGAGAAAGAAAAAATGAAAAGGTGTCTTCATTTGGTTTGGTAAAAACTCTGTTGTCATGTAACTGGCAATTAATCATTCTTTTAGTTCCTGAGCTGGTCCATAAGCATCCTTTTTAGTTGATCGGTTTGCATGTTCATAAACAATTCCTAGGTCCCTGTCAGTCAAGGCATTCTGAAGATGACAATTACTGAAAAAATACCAAGCACCTCAATTTTACACTGATGCCAAGCAAATGGTTCAACGTAGCGACCAAGTGAAGGAAACCTAGCAAACGGTTCTAATTGT
>Ga0307517_10003608_pt1 | contig 24042 bp, 31 predicted proteins | sample 23_EM_MG_FD_194515 | JGI IMG/M metagenome (GOLD analysis project Ga0307517, IMG submission 194515) | Populus trichocarpa ectomycorrhiza microbial communities from riparian zone in the Pacific Northwest, United States - 23_EM | ecosystem: Host-associated > Plants > Roots > Unclassified | place...
ATCTGTCTGGTGTATTTTGAATATGCCAAACATGTGCCAGTTTGGTACATGGTTAGTTCTTCAGCCCCAGAACTTGCAATGTACTTGCAATGTACCTTGTCAGTACATCACCTCTTGCCCCCAGTGAGAACAGCCAGGGGAATAAATCGCCGAACACGCTCGCCATCATCGGAAGTGTCATCGGTGGTCTGGTACTCTTGACAGTGGTCAGTGCCGGAGCCTGGGAAGTCCGCCGCAGACTCAAGGCATCTGGAGAGACTGGTATGGATCGCCTGGACGACTCCATACATCCCATTGGGGCCGAAAGTGGCATACAACCCTCACAGATGCGATTATATGTGAGCTTTCGTCCTACTGTCTAACTTATTTTCTAACCAAAGTTGACAGGACCCATCGGACCCATCTACCTTTCCAAACCAAAGCAGCCGCGGGACAGGCGGGGCAGACACAATCGCATCTACCAGGGGTCAGTACAACGGTGCCGCGGAATTGTGAGCAATTGTGCAAGCTTTTGTTTTTTTCTACTTGCAAGGCCCCCGGTTTAGTGGTATCCTTGGCTATTTCGCTTTTCCCTGCCCCGTACGCCACGTGGGCTGGAATAAATGTAAAATTACTTACCGCCACTTCTCGCGGTTTCGACTTTTGTTTGTGAGCTCTTGCCCAGGGTTCTTGTATTCGACACTTATATATGAATGTCAATGTCTGTTCCAGGCTTGCCCATGGGCGGCTGCCTTCCATAAGACCATAGGTATAAGACTTTTCAAGGGATGTCCTCGTAGATGTCATGGTCTGATCGTCGGTCTTGGAAGCCACCCCTGGCTAACGGGATTACCGAGTTCTCCCATATTCAGCTGTTCAATGTGCCAGACCAAGTGGCTCCCGCTGATGGATTTCCATCACGGCGTGACCGGAAGTACGTGATTTTTGCTCCGGCTCCGATACAGACCTGAACAGACTTCTTTGTCAAAGTTCCAAGTTCAAAGCCCACGACTCTACGGTCGCGTGGGGATCGTGAAGTCGTGATCGTCGGAGAGTCCTAGTAAGGCTCGATCCGACAACTTCTCTGGGTACAAATACCTCTTTGACTGGTCAAGCTTCATCCGTTGTCAATCTCGGCGTAGCGACAAGCCGTGTCAGGTGAAAGGCCAGGACAGGTACATCTCGGGATGGGAGAATGAGATTCCTCTCTGGGCCCTGTTTTCCACCAGGGATGACCGCCAGGAGTCGCTAGTCAATGTTCTAGTCAACCCTTGATTGAACTGTCAGCGCTTAGTCTCCGTGTAGCTCCGGTTCTACTTTAAGCGCTTTAATCAGCGCCTGCCAACGGCGATTTCACTGGTCGCCACCACTACACAAGGAAACAATTCCGCGATCTGGTATCGCCTTCTCGAATTGACTGAACATTCTGTGCTTACAACCTTGTACCATAGCATCAACGAATTCTTCAGTGTTAACACCACGCGGTCACCAACGGTTCTCTTGTCGTTCATCAGGTCTCCATAGATCAGCTCTCTGGCACTTCTTGATTCATATTTTCTATGCTTAGGTCGCCACCAAATGCTCCCGATCAACAGAGCGGGCGAGCCGTTCACGGGAAAAATCATAACCCATGAATGCTTATTCCACGCAACGAGGCATAGTGGACGTACGGGGGCCTGGTTTGGATGTAGGGTCAACCTCAGCCTTCCTCTTTTTCCCCCATCATGCCCCTCAGCGTCGGGGTGGGGAAAGTTTTTCCGTTCTTTCTAATTATTTGTACATTTGCGCCGCATGCATTGGCGGCCTCTCCTGTATGCGTGACTGGTTGGGAATGGGTGAGTAATACCTCGGGTTCCTGGATTTCGAGGTCATTTGACCTCCGAGGGCTGCTGAGCTAATATGCCTCCATTACCCAGGCTTCCAACTCAAAACAACAAAATCCTTGCGAAGTTGCTGGCGCGCTCGAGGCAACATGCCGGGGAGTCGGTGCGTTTGAACCACCATTCTACTTCCGCTTTCACGACTCAGAATCAGTAGCTACGTACGAATTGGGTCCCGTACCGCTCGACACAGGCTACCTCCGACCTTTCCAGAATGATACCGTACTGAAGTGTGAATGCAACACCGTGATGTTTAGGTATATCCTCAGCTGAGTCGCACCCTAAGCAAGCGGTAACAGTTAAGTCGCGCAGCTTGTACATGGCGTGTACTAGTTGTCAGAACGCTACTAGCATAGTCGTGCTCACAATGCCGTGGTCATCCTGGTCCAATTATTGTCCGACAGTCAATATTAGTAAGTACCCTGGGATTATCCCTCCGGATACCGCTATCCCGCACTGGGCTTTCCTGGACTACACTGTGAGTTCCCAATCCCACTGGAGGGCCGTGATGTCCCCCGTATCTTACTTTTTCGTTTAGACAGGAGATAGGTTCAATAGTTTATTCGCGATGGCCGCCGGCGATATGCCAGAGGCATTGGCGTCCTCCTCGACTACACCATCCTCCACGTCCACTCTGTCTTCAACTTCACCATTATCGACCTCTATAATTCCAACTAGTTCGTCAACCGGGGGTACTCAAAACATGATCACCATCATTGGAGGTGCTATCGGTGGCCTGGTGTTTCTGGTTGTGGTCGGCGTCGGAACCTGGTTGTTCCTCCGCAAACGCGGGGGATCTGGAGGAGAGGCTGGAGGGAATCATCTGGATGATACTAGGCATCCCGTTGACGCTGTAGTGTCCGAACCCAGCGCGAAACCCTCATGGATGCGATTATACGTGAGCTTTTTCGTCCTTATATCTAACTTGTTTTCCGATCGAAGTTGATAGAACCCATCCGACCCATCCACCTTCCCTGACCAGAGCCACGGGATGGGTGAGGCATGCGTGGCCCCATTTAATAGCGGTCAATTCACTGGTGCCCCAAAGCCGTGAAGACTAGCGTAGGGCATATTGGCCGGTACAGGTGTAACATTGTTTACTGCCACTACGCCTCGTGGATTTGGCTTTAGCTCCTGAGCCTTTGTCTAGGTTTCTTGTATATTTGATATCGATGAATGCCAACATCCATTTCGGTCCCCCTCGTGGACATCTGTCCTCCACAAACGACAGGTATGAAAATTTTCAAGGGATGTCCTCTGTCTGCGATAAGCCCTGGATGATATGGTCTGATTGTAGACCCCGGCAGCCGCCCCTGGCCGACGGGACTAAGATCTCCCATCCTGTTCAATGTGCAGACCGAGTTGCCCCGATCGCTGACGGATTTTCGGCGCGACGTGGCCTGGAGTTTTCCCACCGGCTTTGGTACATAACTGAATAGGTATCGCTATCAAAGCCTCAAGTTCGAAGCCCGCGACTCTGCGATCGCGTGGGGATCGCGAACTCACGATCGTCGGAGGGTCAGATTCGATCCCATAACTTCTCTGGGGTCCAAGTACCTTTTTAACTAGTTATCCCGCCTAAGAATTCTCAGCGTATCAGCGGTCAGCTTAGTCCGCTTCCATGAAGTTCAACAGCCGAAGGGAGATCCTCACTAGGGTTGACCGGGCCGTACGGTTTGGAACCACGTTATGGCGCCTCCTTAACCATGCTCGATTATCGTCAATCGTTCTTCCGTGGGCATTCTTCATGAGGGGTAATAGTATTTTCCCCTTCCCACAGCACGTCAGGGGTAATCCATGGTCATGATTGTCGGAAAAATCTGAGATTTTATCCAGATTATAATCAATCACAATCAAAGGCGCTGGAGAGGCTCCGCGGACCTCTTTGGTTATTATTGATTGTAATTGCACGTTTTGCAACATTTGTTTGTTATTTTGTGCTAAGCCTGTCGGCCCTCGGACATTGTGTAATACCGGCCCGGGGCCTACGTAGGAACCGCACCGTAACAAAGTGGATCCCTTCTGGTGCTATATGTAAGTCCTTTCACCTGTCGCACTGCGCTGGCCGCCTTTTATCTGATTATGGGTTGGGTTTCGCAATCTCTGATTGGCGCTGCAGGGGGTCCACCCATGGTCAATCGCGACGTAGCGACAGACGTGTCAGGTGAAGGGCACATCTCGAAATGGGAGGATGAAATCCCCCCCCCCCCGAGCCCTGTTTTCCATTGGTAATGATCACCAAGGATCATCGGTCAACGGTCGGCGCTTGGTTGCATTGCCGGTACTTAGTTTCCGTGTGGCCCTGGCGGCCATGGGCGCTACACAGAATGTGGGCAATTTCGCTGGTTTCCATCACTACACAGGGGAACCATTCTGAAATCTGGTGTCGTATTCTCGAATTGGCTGAGCATTCTGTACTTACAACCTTGTGCCACAGCATCAACGAATTCTTCCGCACGAGCACGCGGTCACCGAGTATTCTGTTATGTATCGTTCATCGGGTCCCCATAGATCAACGTCAGCCCCCCACTTCTTGGATCCGCATTTATACGCTCGAGCCGTCGCGATCAGCAGTGCTAGGGCGGGCAAGCTGTTTACGGGGAAAGTTATAAACGGCAAAAGTCATAACCCATGGTGCATGAATGAAGTTATTCCACGCGACAAGGCATAGGGAACGTTCGAGGGCCTATTTTGTACGCAGGGTTAACCCCAGCCTTTCTCTTTTGTCCCCACAATGGAGTCCTTCAGTGGCCGTGGGGTAAGGAAATTTTGTCTGTTCGCTCTGGCTCTTTGCGTGTCTGTGCCGCATGTACTGGCGACCCCTGCTAAGTGCCAGCCTGGTTGGGGATGGGTAAGTGATACCTCGGGTTCCCGTATTTCGAGGTCATTTGACCCCCCGCGGCGGCCGAGCTAACGTGTCCCCCCACACAGGCTTCCAACTCGAAACAACAAAATCCTTGCGAAGTCGCTGGCGCACTCGATGCAGGATGTCGGGGAGTTAGTGCGTCTGAATCGGGACTTCACTTCCGCTTTCACAACTCACGATCATTAGTCATGTACGGATTGGGCCCCATGTCGCCCCACATGGGCCACATCGGACCTCACCAGAATGATAGCAGTGCACTGGGGTGTAACTGCAACACCGTGATGTATAGGTATATGGGCAACCTGAACGCGCTCCCTGAGCAAGCGCTAACAGTTAGGTCACACAGCTTGTACATGGCGTGCGCTGCTTGCCAGAACGTCACCACAACGAAGTGGTCATCCTGGTCCAAATTCTGTCCAACAGTCGATATCAGTAAGTACTCTGGGATCATCCCCCCGGATACCGCTATCCCGTACTGGGCTTTCCTAAACTATACTGTGAGTTCCCAGTCCCAGTGGAGGGCCGTGAAGTCCTCTATATCTTATTTTCTCGTTTAGACCGAAGACAAGTTCAATAGTTTATCCGCGAGGGCCGCCGGCGATGTGCCGGAGGTGTTGGCGTCCCCCTCAACTACACCACCCCCCATGTCTACACCGTCCCCCACGTCTACATTGGAAGAGGCCCATGATCGTGATACGTATACAAGTTGCACTGAGACGATGAGTTCAAACCCACCAGCATCGACCCTTACAAGTCTGACTAGTCCGTCAACCGGAAGTAGTCAACAGAACAACCATAATAAATCATCTCCAGATGTGTCCGCCATCGTTGAGGGTGTCTTCGGTGGCTTGATATTTTTGGCTGTGGTCGGCATCCCAGGGACCTGGATGTTCCTCCGTCGAAGCAGGAGATCTGGAGGAGATGCTTGTGGGAATCAACCGGACGACGCTGGACATCCCGTTGACCCCGTCGTGTCTCAACCTTCCATGAGACCCTCGTGGATGCGTTTATACGTGAGCTTTTCGTCCTCATATGTAAATTGTTTTCCGATAAGAGTTAATAGTGCCCGTCCGACCCATCTACATTCCCTGACCAACCCATCCTCCCCGACCAAAACCACGGCACGCGTGGAATATCCACGGTTCCAACATACACGGTCCCATTCAATAACAGTCAGTTCACCGGTGCCCCGGAACCATGAATTGACTTCCAAGCTCTTAGGACCTTCTGCTTCTCGGAGTACCTCCCTGGCCTGGAGGTATATCCCTGCTTTCTTCTACGTAGGGCACATGGACTAGCACAGATGTAACATTGCTTACTGTCACTACCTCTTGTGGGTTTCGCTTTCGCTCCCGAACTTTTGTCTATATTTCTTGTGTATTCGGTATCGATGAATGTCAATATCCGTTTCGGTCCCGCCATGGGCGGCTGTCTCTCCCCAAATAACAGGACCACAGGTATCAGGACGGGATATTTCAAGGGATATCCTCTACGGTAAGTCCTGGATGCCATGGTGCCTCGGCAGCCGCGCATGATCAATAGAACCACCCAGGTTTCTGCGGCCGTGTGAGGATCGCGACTTAACTCGGAGAGACAGAGATCCCGCGACATCGCTGGGACCCAGAGACGTGATTTACCGGACATGCTAGTTACAAATTCAGACTGTTTTCGTGATGTTGGTCGGACAGCCCGTGCCAGGCCCCCGGGATCATCGATCATTGATCATCATTGCAATATTGAGGATTGGCTGCAGATGCGCTCACTAAGCGCGTGACCTGTTCCATCTCCGGTTCGAAGTCAAAGGAGTAGTCCGTCGGCGAGTTAGGGAAAGAAGCAACGGGTCCCACTCTTTCGAAGCTTCAGAACGTTGTACGTCGTCATTAAGATTACGGCGGTTCAACGTTCAACGTTCATGCTCGATTCGGAAGAGTTCTTGCTCCTTCTTACGTCGGACGGGGGTATATGACCCCACCGGAGAAGCATCGCGTTCTCCCCGTCTCTTTCGACCGACCGCATGCCATGAACCACGACACGCACTGGTGCGATGGCTGCCACTACGGGTTTCCGTTGAGGCGACTTAGGCGTTGTGGGGCTTGTCGGTGAGTTGTACACTTTTGCCATTACCGTTCTACAGGCTTTGAACTGACACCCATTGCAACAGGATTGCCACGTACTGCGTCAGTCACCCATCACCCACATGTTACTAACTCATAATGATCATTCCTAGTCAGCAGCGTGTCAAGCAGTATCATGGAGGGGAGGACATAGAGAATTCTGTCGGGAAATTGTTGTCCAGAAAAACGTGCTTAAGGGGTGGGCACAGACCTGGAATTCGTTTTTTAGGTGGATAGCTGTCCGCGCGTTAGACCTGACCAACAGACCGGGGAACCACCGTAATCGCTGGTATACTCCTCGCGTTTATTTTTATTTTTTTCAATACAGCCTTCGCTGACCTCCTGTTTTCCAAGTTTCGAGATACAATTAAGGAAGACCGGGTCCAACGACCTTAGCAAGGCCTATGAGGTCCCCTTAATTTTCCACCTTAACTTCAGTCCCTGACCTCATTCCTATCACGCAGATTATAAGCGGACGCATTGAAATCTTGAATGCTGCGGAGCAAGTCCATTTTGAATCCGGCTCATGCATGGACGAAGAAGACTTAAACAATCAACTCTTTGTCGCTCTTCTCGTCGAGGGGGAAGAGGACGAACTCGTCGATGCTCTTGGACTTGCTTGGAATTTGCCGAGCATCATTCACGATACACCTGAGCGGTCCGAGTTGTGGGCAAAACACTGCGTAGAGATTATGAAGTCAATCGTAGCGAACAGTAAGCCGCGACAGGCTATCAGGGATGCAACCCTCGTGATGGAAACCACCCTTCTGAAGCTCGGGAAGTTCGAGCTTTGCTCCATGGATGCTTTGTGCGGACGGGGGTGATCAGGGTTTCGCATCAGGTGACCGTTCGCGTCCAGTTTGAACTGTTCGTTCCTTCCGCTGCTTCTCGGTGTTCGGAATTGTCATGACCGTGTCATCCCTTTCGTCACAGTTCTCCGACTTTCACGACCCCCTGTTTTTTTTTTTGCATATATAATCCTGGCTGCTCGTCGTCGAGCGACCCAACAACTCTTCCACTCTCCTCGATTTCCTCTCCCAAGCCCCCGTATCCGTTGCTCCCTCTCCTGGCTCCCGGCTCCCTGCTGCTCGTCACCGCTCTCATCTGTCCTTTACTCCTTCTCCGTTCGGCAGTCAACTCCTCTCTGCTCTCGTCTGCTGGTGCTCCGGGCGAGCTCTTCGGCCAAGGCATCGATCTGCCCCCCTCACCATGATACCCCTGGTTGCCGACTGAGGGGTTAATTCATTCTGGATCCTCTCGAAGCGCGGGTACAAAGCCCAGATCTGGACGACTCTCGAGGTGAGTTCACGAGGAGCTCACCAGCATCGCTCTAGCGACCCGGCCCCCCGCCCGGGTCGCTTGCGGGGGTTTAATGCGATGCTGAGGAGAGCCAGTTTTTTTCTAGGTTCCCACGAACGGTTGCACAAGACCCGTGTTCTTCTGTAATGGTCGAAATTTCGGGTGAGTTACCGAACTCACCAGTATCCCTTTTCCTTCCCCCCCCCTCTATACGTCAAGCAGGGATACTGAGAATAGGATGGGGCTGTCTTGTTAGGTCTCCGGCTCGATTGAATTTTTGGAGTGCCTCTGAGTGGGTCCCGAGTGAGTTGTCCTTACTACGCTCGGTCCGTCCCCCTGGTGATAATGCAAGGCATTTGGACGTTCACACAGGTTAACGAAGCTCAAGACCTAACCCCTTTTTTCCGTCGCAATACTCAAGTACAGCCATTCGACATACGAGGTTACCGTTGTCCGGGTCTCCTCGCGACGTCCGAACCGTCTCCTTGTTATATTGTCTCCACGCCCCGCGTCCGTAGCTAGAGCCTGTGTTAAATTATAAATTAGATGACAAAGGGAAAACCGACCTTCTGCTCCAGTACGACGAGATTTCAATGGCATAAAGTAGCCGGACAGGTCAACGAGACCTTTGTCGCAAACAAAGTCAAACCTTAAAGGGGATATCGGGCTGTACGTAATCCCGAACGTCCCGCTCAAACTTCAAAGGCAAATCGCTCGCACCCGTCTCCGAGCAACCGCGGGGAGCGGGCCCTTTCAAAGCCCCCTAAAGCGCTTCCGGAAAGGGAAACAACGGGACTCAATCACACATATCGCATCAGTTCCATAGGGCGCATCCATTGGATCGGACACCATGTGAAAGGTGCTACAGAATTACTACAAACCGCGGTTGGGAAAAGGACGGATGGTACAAGACGTGATCGAGAACACGCAGAGTATGCTACTAAGGACGGAGGGTGGTAAGGAAGTCGGGAAGAAGGACCGAATGTAAAGGTCGGGTAAGAGGTAATGCTACAGAGGTGTGATACGGAGTCCGTAACCCCAAAGGAAGATGATGGGGCGGGGGAGAGTGGAAGGATGGAGAGGGGAGGGGAGAGGGCGAGGGATACATGCCAAATAGACAAAACCATATAAAGATGAACCATACAAAGGTCCGTGCGCAAGTGACAAAACCTCGATTCGAGTCGTCGTAGGGGGTGCGTGGAAGGTGGCCCCGTGTGCAATAGGCCCGGTCAAGTCTGAGGTGCTAGCAATCCAGGCCCTTGACTCTCGACAGCCTATGGTGCAGAATGGCGAATGACGGCGGTGAAGCGAGCGTGGTTTACGATCACGTGCGGGTTGTAGTACGAGCAAGGGTTATTCAATTTGATAAGGCGGCCGGTCACCAGGACGCGTGCGGGTGGGCGATGGGGGAAGCGCGGAACCGAAAAAGAGCGAAACAGCATACCCGGTAAAAGGCATGGGGGATCTGGAAACCGGAAATAATTGATGCAGAGAAACGAATGGGTCTGCGGGTCGAGGAAAATCTAGATCGTGGCTTGGTTTGAAGTCGGCAAATGTGAAGACCAGGTGATGAGGGGTATGTCGACGCGTTGGATCAGGATAAGTCGGAGCGACCAGGTTCAGATGCACATTCGGGGTCTGCAGATTCTCGGTTCCACGTCTTGGGTGTCTCTCGCGACGTTCGTCTCCGGTTCGGTGCCAGTGGTGACCTCGCGATGGAGGATCTCGAGGTCCACAGCGACCTCACGAGCGCTGAGCTCAGCGGTAACTTCTCTCATTTCCTTGACGGCCTGCACGGGCAAAGGACTTGCGAGTGCAAGGGAAACTGTAACGGAAAAGGTGATCTTGATCAGTGCATGTCAAGAGATAACGCGCGAAAACACACTAACAGAAGGCGAAGAGAGAGAAGAGGGCGATGATAAAAGCAGAGCGCTGCATGTCGAGGGAGGTGGGGTCGAACGAAGGGAAAGGAAAGTAGTGAGCTAGAAAGCTGAAGAAAGTAGAGAGACAGGACTGGTGGGGGATCCCATCTTGCAAAAAATTCCGCTCTAGATATTTGAGGCGCGCACAAAGGCTGCGTCGTGGGTGGGAGCGCGAGTTGTGCCGAGAAAGGGTCGAGTTCTCGCATCATCATCACCCCGAAAAGGAAAAGCCTTGTCCCAAAAGGGAAAGGTGAAAGAAAACGCGGTCGGTCACGACGCAGAAGAGATCAAGCGACCGACATTGTCCGCCTAAAAGGGGCACCATAGAGATCAGGAATGCGCAACTGCGGAAGAAATCGAGCATATGAAAAGCCCGTTCGCGAGGTACAGGGCCGGGCCAAGGAGGTACGCAGAATTTCCAAGCGAAGTTGTGGACGGTTGGCCTTGTAGAGAATTTGGAAAGAGGGGTCCGTGGTTGTTGGTCCGAATAAGGTGTCCCGTGATTAGCGAGTCATCCAGTGAGATATCGAAACAGCTGTGGGACCTGTGGTTACGGTGTGTGTGCCCGCCGGATACGCCAGCGGATTGTACAGCCTCGGATGAAAGGGACGGGCCCGCCATGTTTCCAAACCAGAGCAAAGCGACGAACCCACGGAACTGGAGTCATTTACATAGTGTCTTTCTAGGAAAAATCAATAGGAATGAGTTGCACAAGGTGCCGAACGAACAGACGCTCTCACCAGCGTCCGAACAAATCGACCATCATCGTACATGTGGTAATTCATAAACGACTGGCCGAAATAGGAATGAGACTGAATGTCTTGCAAAGATGGGGGTGCAGTATTGGCGGCCAGCGTGTTCCTGACAAGAGGAAGATCACCGAAGACAGTGCCCGGAAGTTCCTATTCCATGGTGACTGAACATGGTCAATGGCGGGGGATGACTGATGATCTACGGATACGCACGTACGCCTTTTCCACTCCTCCATGCCGCCCCTCGCCTCCCGTTGCCTGGAAACCGCACATCGAGGCCGCAAGTTGACGTTGGAGACAAAGATCGAACACTGAAAGAACTGTCTGTCTGCCTCTCTCACAGCCATGCTTGACCGGAGACTGACACGCCGACTCACATCGACTCAAATTCGACGCACGGCAACCAACTGCCTGGGTTTGAGCCACTCGAGAAAGGATTTAACGGCCACGTCCAACCTCTCCCTCCCATATTCCTTTCACTCCATTCCGTCCACCATCGCGACCCTTCATCTAAATCTATGGCTCCTGCGCCCACAACACGTCGTCCCTCAAGAAAGGGATTTAACGAGCGCTGCTCCGCCCAGCAGGAAACTACCAAACGTGGATTAAAGAGGCGTGCGTCGAGGGAGGCAACAAACCCCCGTGCGATCAAACGGGCTAGGAGAGACGAGCCCGGTGCTCTCTCCCTCACAAGGCGCCCTCGGCAGTCGCAAGTCGTCTCCGTTAGCAACTCACGAAAGCGTCCATCGCAAGACACTTCTCCCACACTCTTTGTCTGGGGATGCGGGGACGACGGATCCTTCGGGTTGGGACCAGATCACCTCGGAGAAATCCCCCGACCACAACGTCTTGGCAAGGGGGTAGCATTTGTCGCTGCCGGGGGTTTATACACCCTGCTCCTCGACAGAGACAGGAAGGTCAATCGTGGCCTTTGTAATACCTTACTCCTCAAATTCAAGGTTGTATGCGTAGGTTTGGTCTTGTGGAAATAACGACAACTATGCGCTCGGACGCGAAACAGAATCTTCCAAGCACGGCTGGGGGACTCCTCGTCTCAACTTTGACGAACTAGTCAGCAGGCCGTATATGATCCCTAGCCTCAGATTCCACAACACCTTTAGCATATGTGCTGGGAACGAGTTGTCGGCTGCCATCAACACAGCAGGGGAGCTGTTTATATGGGGTGCTATCAGGGTAAGTCTCGACTTATCTTTTTCTGTTACGAATACACGAGGAAATTATTTCTATCAGAACAGCAAAGGAGCTATCACCCTACCAAACGGCCAACACTACTTCCGAGTTCCCACTAGACTCTTCAGTCCCACCTCGAACGTAAAGGTCTTGTCTGCCACTTGTGGGGAGAACCACATTCTTGTCATTTCGACGACTGGGGCACTCTACGCTTGGGGTGTAAACGAGGGCTGCCAGCTGGGAACCACATCACACACGGCGAACATCATTGGGGCTCCCATCAGGATCAACCTTCCGCAATCACGTCGCGTGGTCCGTGTTGCAGCCGGGAGCATGCACTCGTTTGCGATCGACTCTGTAGGTGATGTCTGGAGTTGGGGTCTAAACTTGCGCGGCCAGGCCGGTATCGACATCGGTGAAGGTGGATATGGTGAGGTTATCGAGACCCCACGACGAGTACCGACGATGTGTAAGGGCAGTCCGATCCTGGCTGGTTCGTGTGTCGTCGACATCGCGTGCGGAGAGTTTCACTCTGTATTCCTCCTCGACGATGGTCGTGTTTTCACCTGTGGAGCATACGATAGCGGACAGCTGGGTTTCGGTCCAGGGCACATCCTCACGTCCGTGAATAAGGTGTACCACCCTCGTGTCCGGGTTGGCATCGCGATACCACGAGAAGTCCGGTTTTCCTTCCCCTCGTCCGGGCGGGAGAGGATCGTCGGTATTGAAGCAGACTCCCGAAGGAGCATGGCGTGGACCGAATCTCATCTTTTCGTTTGGGGTATGGGAAACGTCGGCGAGTTGGGACTTGGCCCTAACGTCGACGAGGTCTTTCAGCCTACCTTGGTTGACCTGGCTGGGTGGAAGCCCGTCCAGGTCAGCTGCGGTGGACAACATACTCTCGCGCTGTTAACCAAGAACTAATTGTTCTCACATTCGCTGTATTTATTTACATTTCTCCATTCGTTACCGCGTCCGCATTCCATACCTGTGTAGTGTACTCGATAGTCGTGTCAGTCTTTACTAATATACATTGATTTGTCCCTGCAGTATGATCAGTCGGAATCAGAATTTGCATAATCACTGCGCGTCGGGGGTTTGAGCCCCCACTCAATCCACCTTGGGGGAGAGTTTAGTCGTTGACCCGTGGGGAGCTTGAGACCCCAAGTCACAGCGTAATGTGCTAAGACGAGGTCAAGTTCTTCCACTTCGTCCAGCATCTCTAGTGACGATATGCTAGGGGAAAATACATGAGCTGGAAACAAAATTTCCACCCTGGGAATACACACCGCTGCGACTCTTCGTACGAGATGAAAGTCTTCCTGAGCTCGCACAAGGTAAGGGCTTTCGAAGTGGCGAACTTGTGCCTTGTGAAACGTTGCGGGAGGGATTCGAATGTCGGATAGGGCTCAGCTCCCGGTAACGAGACACCTCTGACCTGAAATGACGTGACATCAATACAAGAGGGAGACAGTAACCTGGAGGATGGAGTGGGCAATACCTTGAGGTTCTCAACCATCACGGCTCCGAACGGATCTTTCAATCCAAACATCTCGTACACCACTGCGCCTAGGACGGATGACGAAGCGAAATAGTCGACGAACCACTGGACGAGAGCCTGTGAAGCCTCCGGAGCGACGTAAACCAGAACGCATTCGAAGAGCAGGAGGGTTGGGAGGTCAGGTGAGAGGATGGGGCTTTCTGAAGAAGGTGAGGAAGGAGATGCTGAGGTAAACAGTGGCGCAATAGATTCGGACGGAGGGGAACGGAGGTCCGCGGGCAGCAAGTGGTACTTCGCGGAATGCAACGCCGCGCCTCCGCTCCCTAAGCTCGTAAATATCAGAACGAGGAAGGGAGAACCTCCGTTACTTACCAAGCAAGACGTTCTCCAACTGTTCGCTGAGCTCCTTATTCCTCCGAATCGACATTGCTTTCTTGGCCGTGTTCTCCGTCAGATCGAGCTCGATGTAGGCCGCGAGATCATCCTTTCGGGGACCGGTCTACCTGGGGTTATTCTCCACATTACCGCGAGAACCCAAAGGGGAAAAAAGCAATCACGTACGTTGATCCTCCAAAACCTAGTATCGCTTCCGGCCCCCATACTCACGATCTGACACTTCTTACCCTCCACAGAAGAGAGCTCCAGCCACTCGTTCACGAGGCGATCGATAGCTTCCGACCGGACGTAAGTCCCGATATTGATCAGTGGAGGGCGAGTGGGTTGGAGGTGCGGTCGTTGAACTAGGAATCTGATGAAAGGGTCTTGCAAATATCCCAACTTCACAGCCGACAGACGAGCGATTGCGGCATCGGAGTCTGTCTGCCTGACAGGCGCGTTTGAGTCTTGTGAATGTTCCGCTCGGGTGATGTTACTGCCGAACATAAGCGGGATGAACACCTGTACGGTGGAGGAACTTGGCAAAGGACGATCTGGATCAGTTCTCAGTTTGGTGTCGTCACTCCCGCTCCGCCTCATCCGCCGAGGAACGGGACGAATATTTGGCAGCGGATCAATGCCGGCCCGCTTAGTACAGTGGTAGTGCGCGTTACTCGCATTCTCTGGATGACAAGGTCGATCGTTCAATCCAGTTAGTGGGCATAATTTTTTGATTTATTCCGCAATCCAACTCCTCCCTGGAAGTCTGCCGCCGGGATGGCGCAACTGTCGGTTTGACCATGGCTAGCGAATACAGAGCAATGAAACAGAACTTAACATAAGGGGTTTACCTAAATGGGTACAAGAAACCGCACAACAATTGGTCCAACACTTAAACAGGTTATCGGAGCGCAGGACAAGTAATCTACCCGGTCGAGAAATTCGATGAGCATTGGGGTCGCGTTTGCACCAGAAAACTGAAATTCTCCATTCGAATGACATTCTTGATCGAACATGAACCTTGGATTTGGTCCCACAAAGTAGATCTACTGGTGTGGTTCTTACGCGTGTTCCTTGCTATCCCGCCGGTCATACATATTGTTAATTGATCTATCTTGAAAGTTTTTTTCTTGCATGCGTCGCCTGCTTCGATAGATGCTCGAAGGGGGAGATGAAAAAGGCATGAAAAATACGTGCTATTTTCCTGATGCCACCGAACTTACAGATAAGTATCTGATTCGGTCAATGACATAGTCCGCGGACGAGGTAACGGAACCCCTGAGACATTGTATGTCGTATGAGGTCCCGGTGGCGTGGTAGTCCCAGTGAGTTTCCTTAATGAGATAAGTAACCAGTTTTTCCACCTCCGAGCGGTCGAGCGGCCATCAGATCTCCCGTGACGTGGAGAGTTCCTTTGCCACGGAAAAGTAAATCGTGTACGGTCACGGGGTGGAACGCGATAGCGTGCTATCGCTATCCTCCGCCTACGAAAATGAAGGGGAATGTTGCGGTGCGCTTTCCACCCTCTTCGTTGCCTCGGTGTTGCAGGGGCTTGGGCACCAGTGGGCTTTGGAGAGATGAAAGGAGAGATGATTCTACGGTACCATTTCCTCCCTCCTCGCTGCTCCGATGTCACGAATTCTGTGATACTGCTGGCTTCTGATGGGATGAAGGGGATGACAGGGTGGATGGATGAGGGGGGCGAGTCGGTGTTGGACTCGCGAGGAGAATACGAGGGTTCGGCAATCGTGGATGACATACCCGGTGACGTAGTAGAAGGCGGTTGTAACAGAGGATGGTTTTTCCACGGAGTAGGTTGTATTTGGTACCGGGGGAGGCCACTACGATGCGATTTATCCCCCCCTCCCTGTCCCGATGTTGTAGGGGCTGGGAAAGTGGTGGGTTCTGGCCTGGTGAAGAGGGGGGCGGGTGGGGTGACATTTGGGAGGGGCACGATAACGGGGGAGGAAGCCGAGGAGGAGGAATCAGTGTTATATCTGGGAAAGGGAGTTGGTGGTTCGGCCACGGTCGATGATATACCCGGAGACCTGCCAGTGGCAGGCGGGTTTTGCGCGGAAGAGCCGCTTTGCCGTGGAAGGGTGGGTTGGGTGTGGCCCCGAGGGACATCACCGCGGTGCGGTCCTGTTCCCCCCCACCGCCCCATTATTCCATGGGCAGGGAAATTAGCGGGCTTCGGTGGAAGGTCAGGATAGATGGTTGATAGCGAAGATGCTTCGCTATCCTCCGTGCTTTCCTCGGTATCTGGATCGAGAGTTTTCCACACGGACGAATTTATTGTATGTGGGTCCGCGACTATCCCAGGAGAAAGCGGCGTCCAAAGCGGTGAAGCTTTTTCCAAACAGCGTAGTACATCTTCGATCCTCGGGCGGCGTTCTCGTTCGGGCGCCCAACAACGTTCCAAAGTCCTCCAAACGTCATCCGTGAACCATTTTCCTTGCGCTCCTCGAGGACGCCCGGGGCGTTCACCCCTGCTAACCTTTGCAACAATAGCATAGGCGTTATAATGGGGAAATGGCACCTGCCCGCTCAGAACTTCGTATGTCACCATTCCAAGGGCGTAACAATCGGATTGTTTCGTTGGGCGGCTGTCTGTAAGGTCGAAATTCTCCGGATAAAAGAGTTCCGGACTCATCCAGCGATATGTGCCTCCAGCTACAATAGAGCCCGAGGATACACGGCTTGTAACGTCCGATATTATCGCAAGTAGGCCGAAGTCTGCCAGACGGGCGTGGAAAGTTTCATCGATAAGGATATTAGCCTTGACAGACAGGGCCAATTAGAGATAGAAGTGACCCGTGCTCTTAAAAACATACCCCTTTTAGATCCCCGTGAACCATTCCCTGACCGTGCATATAGATCAAACCCCTCGCGACGTCACTCAACTACGGAAATCGCATACTCGTTATCGAGAGGGAAGGATGGCAGGAACTTGAATGGAAAGCTTACAAGGTTAAACCGATTCGCATCCCGATACACCGTTATAAACTGGTTAATATTGCCGTTTGGCATCCACTCCGATACCATCGCGAACTGAGTCCCCGACATTGTCACTCCTAGCAGCGGCAACACGTTCGGATGGCGCAGAGTTTTCCATGTTACGACCTCCTTGCAGAACATCTACACGGGTTGGGGTCAGTATGCCAACCAGTACATTGGAGTTGGGATTGAGAACATTATCGGTGACTCACGCGAGTAATCTTTTGCAGGTCACTGTTAGCGTACGTCCTTATCACCTTAACCGCGACCGCCCGCCCCCGATATTCGCGCTTCCACACATCCCCAAACCCGCCGCGATACTGAGCAACCCCTGTTGGTCCGTCACGTAACTGGATCTGTAGCGACTTAGGAAGCATGACATGGTCAGTACACGCCTTGTATAATGACTTCAGGCACTTTCTTCGGACCCGTAGCGTAAGGCCGGGACCCTCCAACGCCTTACAGGATGTACAAGTTTGAAAGCGGAGTCAATTAACACACTCCTCGGTGGTGGGAGAGGGATAACGCACCTCATCGACGACATCGATGAAGGTCTGGGCGTCCCGCCCTCGGAGACGACTGATGATTTTAGTAGCCTTTCTGCTCGAGAAGATTGTCTCGAGAAGCGAGGCTCGTTCGCCCCGGGTGGTGGTACCGCTGATTAAGCATCGCAAGGCTCGTTCGCTAGGGTCGAGGGCTAATGGTTCTACTGCACGCTCCGGGGGGTCATGTCCACTGGGCCGCTCATCATGTGCGGGCACAAGATCGAAAGCCTCCAGCGGGGAGTACTTCTTGCGAGCTTGGGGCCGGTCGGGCGGGTTCTGGAGGGCCAATAACCCGGATGACAGGGATTCAGGGGCAGGTCTTTTTGGAGGTTTCCTTTCTGCTCTATGTTGGGACGCCTGGGATCTGTAAATGGGGAGTATCAACCTGGCCTATGTTGGGCGAATGGTGAATGTTAATGAGGAGTGGTTTGGAGACAAAATGCAATGCACCATTAAGGGAACAGGTGTTAAGGAGTTCATGTTGGTGGACCCCTGCGTGGGTTGTTCAATTTTGTTGGCCATGAGGGCATCGTCCAGCCCCGATTCCCCCTGGAGCTGTTCAGAAACTTCACCACTCCGAAGCGATTATCACATACACCGAAAATTACCAAGATCTTCTGTATCTCTCTCTCCCACAAGGCGGGATATAGCCCAGTGGATCCAGGGCGGTGATAGCTAGTGCCAACCGCGCATTCACCGACCTTGGATTCGATACGGCGCATGATCCTAATATTGCTCGTGATAATCGACAGAGAAGACTGGGTTGGGTGAACATACTTTTTCAAATCCTTGATTGCCTTCCTAACGGGTCTGCTCAGGCTATCCGTGTTCCTCCCTTCGGTCGCGGTCCTCAACGTGTGGCACGCTCTAATACAATACTTGGCTAGTCCCACGAGCGCATCGTCGTCTATCATCTCATCCTAATCATACCATTGATAAGTGGGTATGAGGAAGGGGGGGTCGAGAACTCTCACCCTCACGAAAGTTAGAATGGCGATGACAGATTCGAACACCACTTTGACGGTGGAAATTTCGACCACGTTCTTGGTAACGGTGAGGGTCTCGATACCGGCGTTCAACACTGCAGCTGTCGATAAATGGGGCACGATGTTAGTGCGTGTATCACCGATTGCCCAAGACTCGGAGGTTGCCATGATATGAGGTAGTGGGTGATGGGAGGTCGGGAGGAAGATGGTGGCCAGTCGAATAGTTGGGCACAGGGCTCACGCCATATTCGGATTCTGACAGTTCCCTTATCTAGCCCTTGATGTACTATCACCTAAGCTCTCGTGTGCACAGCAAAGGTTTACGGACAGCCGCTTAACGAGCGACCTCCACATGCAAAGGGCGGTCACTTCTACAGGACAAGCTAGAGAATGGGCGAAGGATGGCAGATAATTGGGGGGGGGAGCGAACGATAAAGCATTTCGCGATCCCTGGGCCGATTGGGGCTTGAGGCTACGTGATGGTCATGCTCGCACTCGATCACCATCACCTGCGGGGCCGGAGGATTTGGGCGTGGTTTCCCTCCAGCGAAACCCGTCACGCAATCTACTCACCGGGGGAGCGTCTGCTGTGGCTGGCAGCAATCATACTTGCACGAGAACATTCAAAATGTTTGTGTTATCCAAATTACTTGCGGACTTGCCAAGCGATGCCTCCCTGCCCATCAGAAGATTTGGTGAAGATAAGCCGTAAACGGTCGATAGGGACAGGCCGTGGCCTCGGATACAATCCTCCAGGCACAGGTATGGGGCCAGACGAGACGGATTCTGGTCCAAACAGTTCTGTGGTCAGTAGGAGCAAAAGTAATAAATAAATAAAAAACTGCCCATTGACCGGATCGAACGATCGACCTTGTCATTGCGCATTGGGTATGAAACACCAAAGTACGAGTGACACGCACTACCACTGTGCTAAACGGGCTTGGTAAGCTGTTCACAAATAATTAACACGACGCACGACGCACGATGACCCACTCGAACGTGAGTTGATTGATACACACGTACACAATACCCTCGGGTAAAACTACAACTTCGACCCAGTTCCAATCTTATATCCCTCCTCCTCCAGTACAGCCTTTGCCACCCGCCCAACAACGGGGAATATGTTGACATGCATGAATGCTTGTTCAGAGCTAGCTTGCCGCCTAGCATACCGAGCAGCAATGCCTTGAGAAATAATCGCGAGCTACCCACAGTCAATACAGTTCACGAAAAACTCAAAGTTCCACTTACTCGCATCACCATCCAGCTCCGAACGAACACCATCTCCCTGATGGGGTATGACCAGCCGGTAGCTCTGCAGTACCCCTCTTCCAGCTCTTCCTTCGTAATCGGAACGTTCTCTACGTTCTTGAACCCCTTGATCACGCCCCCCGCTGCTGATGATGTGACGTCAGAGCCCATGACTTTTGGGTCAAAGACCCATGGTTGGGTGAGGTTTGCCAAATCCGCGAGCTGCGACCGTGTGAGCAAGCATATTCGAAAGTGGGAAGGTGCCTAGACGTACAGGACTGCCAAGAGTGCACAACTCCCAATCAAGAATGCCAATCACACGATTCTCCGTTGGATGGAAAATCATATTGTCCAACTTATAGTCTCCGTGAACAATCCGAGAACCGGTCTTCGTCTCATCCGGAAGGTTCTTGCCGTACCACTCCATAAGGTCGTCGAAAGCGGGGATCTTTCCGATGGGTTGGTTGCTTTCGATATCCACCACCTTCGACTGTGCGAGTGAAACCCTCGTCAGAGATTTTATTTGGCGGGGGAAATAGGCATTCGGTGAACCAAAGTTTTCGAGACCGAGTTCCTTGGGCGAAAGCGAAGACAGTGCACCAAGTGCGCGAACCGCGGCGAGCCAGCTGGTTTCGCTTCAGCGTCGCGACCGATCAAATAGAGGCTGAACACACCACTCTCGTCTGTCCTTGGGATCCAACTGAAGCATGTAAACGTCCGTGAATATCCGACCATCTAAAAACTCCATAATGTAGAACGGAGTCCCAATGACAGCGCTATCTTCACATAGGGTGTACGGTTGGGGGACTGGTACGCATTTCTCTGGAGGAGTGCCGGGTTTGATGTTGTGCCTGTGGAGAGCATTGAGGACCCGGTACTCGCGTTCGACTTGGTGAGCTGTAGATGAGAGGAGCTGGCCGGCGGGTTTCTTCCGTAGAACAGATTTCCTCCCCCTATAACAGATGGATGATAAACACGACCACTCCAACCGATGTAGTGAGTGACGCACTTTGAATCTGTAAGAAAGTAGGTCGGATTCGACTAAACGGCTGGACGTCAGGAATCTGCAAAAGAGCGGATTGCCAGAGCGTACTTGTCCAAACTGAACACAGCGATCGCAAATCAATGTTCAACGGTCGCGAAAGAGACGAGCCCTAGGTACGCACCTTGAACTGCTTCACAGTAACTGGCGCAGTAACTTCTGGCACATGCGCCTCGAGATACGCGTTGAGTTTCCCGACATCAATAGATGCCCTCACGTCTCCATATTCTCCTCCAATCTTCTTCTCGGTGGTTGGCTTCGGCATGGTGGTGTGGGGCAAGAATGAAACCGTATCCCGAACGGGGGGAATCCCATGGCATCAAATCATTTCCCGGCGTTCTCGACAGCCTTTCTCCCGATCGCAGTCCCGCATGATACAAGCATCCGGAATAGTTTCACCTCGCAAATGAAACCTGGTGGCTTTTCGTCCAAATTTCGGGACGAAGAAAACTGTAGCCCTGGTCAAACTTTCCCATACGCTCACGATCCCCAAGCTCGTTCGATGACCTCCCCCCCGGTCGCCGGTAGGCTGAGATTCCTCATGGAGGTTTGAAAGCATTTAAGATGCGAGGCTTCCTTGGCTCAGTCGGTAGAGCGTCGGTCTCATATACAGTTATGAGCCTGGATTCCAGGAGTCATCCGAAGATCGCCAGTTCGAACCTGGCAGGGAGCAGTCTCTTTTTATATTTTGACATCCAATCATCGTCCGGTCCGTGTCTTCTCATCCGGCGCTCGTTTTTCCCATCCGTTCCGGTCCCTCCTCCATGCAGCGCTTTCCGTTGCACGTTTCCCGTCCTTGTCGACATGGCGCACCACACATGTGGAGGCTGAGTCCTCAACTTCCCACTGTGTTAACGCAATACCGAAGACTCTCTACCTCATCGAGCAACCCCACACCGGCCCCGGAGGTCGCGTACCGTGGCCCGCTAACAAACACCTTCCGGAGGCTCAAAATCTTCTCTCTATCCTCTCTGGGACTCTCCACCGCCCTTGCACCATTTATCTTCGTCATCGAAGCTTCCGGTATCCCTCTCAGTGCCAGGTTCGCCCTTGCTGGAGTCGCAATGGCCACCAGTGGCGTGTCCACCGCTCTCGTTGCGTGGTGTGGAAGTCCTTACGTCACGAAACTGCAGCGGGTAGAGAAGGACCATGCCCTACAGATGACTACCCTGACTTTGGGTCTACGCGAACGGACAACGAGCGTATACGACACGAGTTTCCTCAAGGAGACTTCGAGGGCGTTTGCTAAGTGGGAGTTGGCGGATCATGTTACGTTAGAAGGGAAGGAGCAACAGCAGAGAGCGGTTTCTGGTACTCAGGAGACCGTTGCGGAGACGACGGATGCGAAAGGAAGGTTGGTGGGAAGTTGGGTCGTTACTTGGGGCGAAAATGGGGAAGGAACGTGTAAACAAGTCGGAAAAGTTAATCGGTGCGCTCACTTTGTCTCCCAAAACCAAGTAGGGACTGACAGGGACTGTTTCTGTCCCGATGATAGATATTTCAACGTTCACGAGGAACTCCTACCGCCGAACGCCCGGTAGCCCAGCATTCTATCCCTCCCACACCACGCACGACATCGCGACCCTTAATCTCGAGTCAACCTTTCCACAACTTACACCCACTTTTATCCATCGCCCTCTTCACCTTTGGATCTCGCCTGTTCGGGGCAACCGCCAGACATGTCGGGATATTCTCAGGCTGCTCGATCCACAGGTGATGGGGCGTTGGTGGATCAGCAGACTTGAGTGTGTTCACTAGCTTTTCTAGCTTTTCTAAGTTATCAACCTGAAGCATGTTGTCGTTATACCCTTGATGCAAACAAACCTGCGAGATGGATTTTTACCTGAAAGATGGACTTGTGCATGTTCAACAAGTCGCTGAGGTATTCTTTGGTTTCGGGCCGCTCTCTCGTTTCGTGTAGAACCTTGGGAACGTATCACGCTTGTGCCCAATGAATTGGATCATTCTAACTTACCGCGGAAGTTGCGTGGGCTACTTGAGCCATGAGCGGACCGACTCCCCACCCATCTTGCTATACCATAGTTGTAAACAGTGGGAGATTTGAGTCCTGGTTACGCCTTACCCCGAGCAAGTCTCTTCGTACGACGATCTGCATCACCAGTGGAGTAGGCTTCGGAGTGGAAGCGGCACCCGTCTCCGCTGAGGTGTCTGATGGCTGGCCGGCTGCAGACATCACAGACCTAGACGAACCTCTAGTCGCCCGAGAATGAAGGCGAGGGTGGATTCTACGGAAGGCTCCCTATGGGGTTTCACTCAGAACCTGTCAGAGGATCTAAGCTGGTGGACTGACCCGGTGGAAGTTAACCACAAGCTGCATTCGATCATTCGATCGTATAGCGCACTGCTTGTACATAAGAGATACGGAGTAACGGGATGTTCGTCCTGCGGCCTAGCCAAGAAGTGGGGCCGCAAAAGTCCCCTGGACAACATTGACCCCTCCGTGAGGGTTCTGGCGAGAATATCAACCTCGCTGTATCCCTCTGGGAAGTGGAATGGCGGCCGGGTCAGTGGACCACATATTGTACTGCATCGGCGCGTCCTCGGTCTTCAGTCTATCACCGACAGGTACCGTGTTAAAATCCGCCCTCCTCTTGTCCTGGGCGACCTTCTTCGTAACCATCTCCAACTGCTCTTGTACCTGAGGTATTAACTCCGGGAACGGAACTGAGATACTCCAGTAATTTTCATCCCCCATAACGATATTGGAACGCCGGTGGGGAGAATTAATCATTCCGAAGTGAACCACGAGTAGCCTTCTAGACGGACTGGATCTTCCACGGTTGTTGTTTCGATGGTCGCGTCATCTGAGTTGTCTCCGGAGAAACGCATACGAACCAAATCCTTTTCTTCGGTTTTGCCATGTACGTGGGGATTCTGAATAGAAACTTAGAGAATTGTTGTGTTACTAGATTCGAATGTTCGGCACAGTGTGTTTACAGGGACCAAACAAACACGGGTTCGACTTCCCGATCGGCATACCCGGCTCCGACCCCGTCAACTGAAATCCCGGAAACTCTTTGCTTAGGACTCGATGCCTCCGCTCGCCGACATCCTCCACAGGACACTCGTTGTTGGGCTGCTTGGTGCAACCGTCGCCGGCGTCGGTGTTGGGTGGGCGGTACACAAGGATACGCTTCGGAGGGGACAAGGTTCGTCGGTTTTCTCCGTTTTGTCCCATGCGTTATGTGTTTTGCGTTCTGAGTTTGGGGCTGGTGAAAACGCGTGTTTTGAGTTCTTTATTTGCCACCAACGCCTTTGGATTCATCACCGCGCGTTGACATGGGCTAATTTGCGATTTGCGTTTCGTTTTGTAGAGGTGCG
>Ga0307517_10003610_pt1 | contig 24038 bp, 25 predicted proteins | sample 23_EM_MG_FD_194515 | JGI IMG/M metagenome (GOLD analysis project Ga0307517, IMG submission 194515) | Populus trichocarpa ectomycorrhiza microbial communities from riparian zone in the Pacific Northwest, United States - 23_EM | ecosystem: Host-associated > Plants > Roots > Unclassified | place...
CTGGATGCCGGCCCGGGCCAGGTCCTGGGGGGAGGGGACGGGGGCGCCGGTGAGTAACTGGCGCAGAACTCTGGTGCGGGTTTCGTCGGCGGCGTGCGGCATGCCCTGTTCGGCGGAGCGGTAGCCGTGGATGACGTGCCGCTGGAGGGCGTCGCCGTACTCCTTCAGGCGCAGGACGGCGGTGAGGAGGAGGCCGTCGGGGATGCCGGCGGAGCGGCAGCGGTCGACGGTGATCTCGACGGCGCGGGTGAGGGCGGCCTGGACGCCGCGCAGTACGGAGGTCATGGGGACGGACTGGCCGGCACGGTCGATGCCGAGCAGCAGGGCGGCGGCGAAGTCCTGTTCCTCTACGCGGTCGAAGGTGCCGAACCACTCGCCGGCGGCGGTGATCATGGCGCTGACGTGCCAGCGGCTCTCGGCCTCGGTGAGGCGGGCGACCTCGGGGGAGTGGGTGCGGGCCGCGTCGACGAGTTCGCGGCATACCTCGTCGTCGGTGGCCATGGCGCGGAGGATCTCGGTGACCGGCGCCTGGTCCTGCTCCTGGTCCTCGGTGACCTTCATTGGGCTCGCCCTTCCGCATCCACCGTCCGGCGATGTCGCTGGGCTACAACGACGGGACGGACGCGTTGACGCCTGGCTACTACCGCACGTGTGTGGCGACCTGATTATCTGTGAGCTACCGCACAGTAACAGCGATGGTCATCAGTGCGCTCTCCCCTTCCGGAAGGTCGTCCATGGATAACCAGAACCCCTCAGGCCCGGCCGAGTTCACCCGCCGCCGCGCGCTGACCGTGGCGGGCGGCGTCATCGCCGGGGCCACCGCCTTCGCGCAGATGGCGCAGGCGACAGCGGCCTCGGCCGCCTCCGCGGACGCGGATGCGATCGTCGTCGGCGGCGGGCTGGCGGGGCTGGTGGCGACGGCCGAACTGGCGGCCGCCGGACGCAAGGTGCTGCTGCTGGACCAGGAGCCCGAGGCGAGTCTGGGCGGCCAGGCGTTCTGGTCGTTCGGCGGGCTGTTCATGGTCGACTCCGACGAGCAGCGGCTCATGGGCATCAAGGACTCCCACGACCTGGCCTGGCAGGACTGGCAGGGCGCGGCCGGCTTCGACCGGGGCATCACCGACCTGACCGGGCAGGACTACTGGGCGTACAAGTGGGCCGAGGCCTACGTGAACTTCGCCACCGGGGAGAAGCGCTCCTGGCTCTCCGGGCTCGGGGTGCAGTGGTTCCCGCTGGTCGGCTGGGCCGAGCGCGGCGGCGGGCTGGCGGACGGGCACGGCAACTCGGTGCCGCGCTTCCACGTCACCTGGGGCACCGGCCCGGCCGTGATGGAGCCGTTCGAGAAGAAGGTGCGGGCGGCGGTCGCCGCCGGGCTGGTGACCTTCAAGTTCCGGCACCGGGTGGACGAGTTGGTGACCACCAACGGGACCGTCACCGGCGTACGCGGCGCGGTCCTGGAGCCCAGCAGCGTGGCCCGTGGGGTGAGCAGCTCCCGTACGGTGGTGGGGGACTTCAACCTGCGCGCGCCGGTGGTCATCGTCACCTCGGGCGGCATCGGCGCCAACCACGACCTCGTACGGGCCAACTGGCCGGCGCGGCTGGGCACTGCGCCCAAGAACATGATCACCGGGGTGCCCGCGCACGTGGACGGCCGGATGCTCGGGATCACCCAGGCGGCCGGCGGCCGGATCGTCAACCCCGACCGGATGTGGCACTACACCGAGGGCCTGCAGAACTACGCCCCGATCTGGCCGAAGCACGGCATCCGCATCCTGCCCGGCCCGTCCTCGATGTGGTTCGACGCCACCGGCAAGCGCTTCAACGCGCCCAACATGCCCGGCTACGACACCCTCAGCACGCTCAAGGCGATCACCGACACCGGCTACGACTACTCCTGGTTCGTCACGACCCAGAAGATCCTGGCCAAGGAGTTCGCGCTGTCCGGCTCCGAGCAGAACCCGGACCTCACCAACAAGGACATCCTGCTGCTGCTCTCGCGGGCCTGGCAGACCCCGGAGCCGATCGAGAAGTTCAAGAACAACGGGGTGGACTTCGTGGTCTCCACGACGCTGCCCGAGCTGGTCACCGGCATGAACAAGCTGACCGGCGCCAATCTGATCGACTACACCGACCTCAAGCGGCAGATCGACGCCCGGGACCGCGAGATCGACAACCCGTACACCAAGGATCTCCAGGTCATGGGCATACGCAACGCGCTGGCCTACCCCGGGGACTACCTCAGCCGCACCGCCCCGGCCCACAAGATCATGGACACCAGCGCCGGACCGCTCATCGCCGTACGCCTCAACATCCTCACCCGCAAGACCCTCGGCGGCCTCCAGACCGACCTGTCCGGCCGAGTCCTGGACGCCACCGGCACCCCGGTCCCCGGCCTGTACGCGGCCGGGGAGGTCTCGGGCTTCGGCGGCGGCGGGGTGCACGGATACCGGTCGCTGGAGGGCACCTTCCTCGGCGGCTGCCTGTTCTCCGGCCGCGCGGCGGGCCGGGCGGCGGCAGCGGCCACCGCGACCTGAACACCTGCCCCAGGGGTCAGCCGCCGACCCGGACCGGGAGCTCGAACAGGTCGTTCTGCGTCACGACCGGCTTGTTGCGCAGCTCCCCGGCCGGGACCGCCAGCGTCAGATCCGGGAACCGGTCGAAGAGCGCCGGGAGGGCGATGCCCGCTTCGAGGCGGGAGAGGGCGGCGCCGGGGCAGACATGGGGGCCGTGGCCGAAGGAGATGTGACGGATCGGGTCGCGGGTGACGTCGAAGTCGCCCGCGTCCGGGCCGTGCTGGGCCTCGTCGTGACCGATGGCTGCGTACGAGGTGATCAGGGCCTCGCCCTTGGCGATGACGCGGTCGCCTACGGGGATGTCCTCGGTGGCGAAGCGGATGAGGACGTGCGAGGTGGGAGTGGAGTAGCGCAGGGTCTCCTCGACGACCGCGTCCCAGGTGGCCCTGCCCTCGCGGACGAGCGCGAGCTGTTCGGGGTGGGAGCAGAGGTTGACCACGGCGTTGACGATGAGCGAGATCGTGGTCTCGTGGCCGGCGGCCATCATCAGCTGAAGGGTGCCGGTGATCTCCTCGTCGGTGAGGTGGTCGCCGCCCTCGGAGGCGAGGACGAGGGCGCTGGTCAGGTCGTCGCCGGGCTCGGCGCGCTTGGCGGCTACGGTCCTCGCCATCATGGCGGCGAGTTCGCCGAGGGTGGCGAGGACCTCCTCGGGCGGGGTCTGGGTGGAGAAGAACTTCTCGAACAGGACCTTCAGGCGCGGCAGGTCCGCCTCGTCGATGCCCATCAGCTCACCGACCACGTACATGGGGAGCAGATACGCGAACTCGGCCTTCAGGTCGATCACTTCGGACCTCCCGGCGGCCTCCGCCACCCGGTCGAGCAGCTCGCCGGTCAGCTCCTCGATCCGCTTGCGCAGGTGCTCCACCCGGCGCGGGGTGAGGGCCTGGGCGACCAGGCCGCGCAGCCGCCGGTGGTCCTCGCCGTCCACGGTGAGCATGGAGCGGCCGGGGTTGGCGAGGCCGATCAGCGGCCAGTCCGCGGGTATCTCGCCCCGGGTGAAGGCGTCCCAGTGGGCGATGTCCTTCACCAGGCGGGGGTCGGTGAGCAGCGCGCGGGCCTCGGCGTGACGGGTGACCGCCCATACGGGTACGCCGCCGGGCAGTTCGACCTCCACCAGCGGTCCGGCGGCGCGTAACGCCGCGCTCTCACCCGCGAGGTCCCGTACCAGGGGATCGAGGACGATACGGGCGCCGTCGGGCGGGTTCGAGCCGGTCACGGGGCAGGTCATCGGTTGTCTCCAAGGGCTGCGAGGGCGGGGGCGGGGGTGAAGCTCACGGGGAGCTCGGTCATGCCGCGCAGCCAGGGGGATGAGCGGCGTACCAGCGAGCCGGGGGCCACCGTGAGGTCGATGTCGGGCAGGCGGTCGAGCAGCACCTCGATGCCGGTGCGGGCGATGACCTCGGCGATCTCCTGGGCGGGGAACGGGCAGCGGTGCTCGCCGTGGCCGAAGGAGAAGAAGGAGTTGTTGCCGCGGGTCGGGCCGCCGCCCTCGATGTGCACCCGGGGGTCGGCGTTGGCGGCGGCGAAGCCGAGGACGAGCAGATCGCCGGTGTGGATGTGGCGGCCGCCGAGCTGGGCCTCGCGCGAAGCCCAGCGGCCGGCGATGTTCTGGCTGGGGGTGTCCTCCCAGAGCACCTCGTTCATGGCCTCGCCGACGCTGTGCCGGCCGCCGGAGAACGAGGCGGAGAAGCGGTCGTCGGTGAGCATCAGGCGCAGCGAGTTGCCCATCCAGTCGGCGGTGGGCTGGTGGCCGGCGACCGTCATGACCATCACGTCCTGGACGATCTCCTCGTCCGTGAAGTCGTGGCGGTCCGCGAGCATCCGGGAGACGACGTCCGGGCCGGGGCGGTCCGACTTCGCCGCGATCAGGGCGGTCATGGAGGTGAAGACGAAGACCTGGCCCGCGATGGCGTTCTCGGTGCTGTTGACCAGGTCGTCGATGGCCGTCACCAGCTTCGGGCCCTGCTCCTCGGAGAAGCCGTAGATCCGGGCCAGCACGCGCACCGGCAGCAGCGTGGCGAACTCCGCGATCAGGTCGGCCTCGCCGCGCCCGCAGAAGCCGTCGATCAGCTCGTCCGCGTACCGCTCGGCGCAGCGTCTCAGCTCGAAGGGGTCGACGGCCTCCATGGCGTTGCTCATCATCGCGGCGCGCCGCCGGTGGCGGTCGCCGACCGTGTAGAGGATGGACGGCTGCCTGCGGCCGATCATCGGCAGCAGCGGCCAGTCGTCCGGGATGCGGTCCCACTGGTTCCACAGCTCGGAGTCGCGGCTGAACAGCACCGGGTCGCTGGTGACGTGCAGCAGTTCGCGGTAGCCCAGCACCAGCCAGGCGGGCACGTCGCCGTCGAGCACGATGGGCGCGACCGCGCCGTGCTCGTGCCGCATCTCCCGGTAGAGGGCGGCCGGTTCGACGTGGAAGCGGGGTCCGCTGAAGGGCACGGCCCCGGCGAAGCGGGACGGCGCTGCGGGTGACGGCGCCGGGGGTGGCTGCATCGTGGGTGACTGGGTCGCGGATGGCTGAGTGGTCACGGTTCGGTCGCCTCCTGGGCGGCGGACAGGTCACGGAGGTGCTGTACGAGGGCGATCAGCACGGCCTTGCAGGAGTTGCGGGAACGGGCGTCGCAGTCGACGAGCGGGACGCCGGGCGACAGGTCCAGGGCTTTGCGCACCTGCTCCTCGGTGTGCTTGGGGCCGCCGAAGTCGTTGCAGGCGACGACGAACGGCGTCCCGTGGTGCTCCAGCCGGTCGATGGCGTACCAGGAGTCGGCCAGGCGCCGGGTGTCGACCAGTACGACGGCCCCGAGGGTGCCCGCGAAGAGCCGGTCCCACAGGAACCAGAAGCGCTCCTGGCCGGGGGCGCCGAAGAGGTAGAGGATGTTGCGGTCGTCCAGGCTGATCCGGCCGAAGTCGAAGGCGACGGTGGTGGCGGTCTTGGCCCGGATGCCGTCCAGGTCGTCGACCGCCTCGCCGGCCGCGCTCATCGTCTCCTCGGTGTTCAGCGGGCGTATCTCGCTGACGGAGCGGACCATGGTGGTTTTGCCGACCCCGAAGCCGCCGGTGATGACGATCTTCAGCCCGTTGTCGGCGGTGCTGGTCAGCGGCCGTCGGCGGCGTGGGCCGGGGTCAGAGGTTGCGTAGTCCAACGAGCACCTGCTCCAGGATTGCGGGGTCCGGAAGTTGTGCCGCCTTGCGGGCGGTACGCGGATGGCGGGCGGTGATGCGGCCGGTGTCCAGCAGATCGCAGAGCAGGATCCGCATGATGCCGACCGGAAGGCCGAGGTCGGCGGCGAGCTCCACGACGGCCGTGGGCCGCTGGCAGATCCGCAGGACCAGGGAGTGCTCCGACGACATGCCCGGCGCCGGGTCGCACTCGGCGACCACCAGCGTCACCAGGTCGAAGGCGTCGGAAGCGGGCCGGCTGCGTCCGCCGGTGAGGGTGTACAGCCGGTCCGGATCCTCGTCCCGGCCTTCCAGCCCCTCGCGGTCCGGACGGCGGGTCATTCCGGTCCGCCGTCCTCGCTCCCCTGCGCCCGGGGTGGGGCGCTGAGGTGCTCGCCCAGCTGCTCGACCAGCTCGTTCATGTTGTGGCCGACCAGGCCGACGTCGGAGTCCTCGCCGGCGACCACCGCGAGATGGGCGCCGTCCCCGGCCTCCACGATGAACAGGATCCCGCCGTAGAACTCGGTCATCGCCTGGCGTACGCCCCCGGTGCCGTCCCCGAACTCCATGGACGCGCCCTGCGACAGGCTCTGGATGCCCGCGGAGATGGCGGCCAGCTGGTCGGCCTGGTCCACGGACAGCTCCGGCGTACGGCACAGCTTGAGGCCGTCGCGGGACAGCACCAGGGCGTGCCGGGTGCCGGGGGTGCGCTGCAGCAGGCCTTCCAGCAGCCAGTCGAGCTCTTCGTCCGTGCCGGTCTCCGACGCGGGCGCGGTGGCTGGTGTGGTCATCGGGGGTCGCCTTCTGGTGTGGGGGTGGTCTTGCCTCGGACTGCTTCCCTGAACGCGCTGAATCTGGCGGCCCGTTCGGCCGCGGTGCCGTGGGGGGACCGGTCGCGGGGGGCGGGCTGCCGGTGGTGCGCGGAGGTGGCCAGGGTCCGGCCGCGGCGGCGCTGGGGGAGGCCGCCGGCGGTGTACTCGGGCCCGGTGAGGTCGGGCTCGGGGTCGGGCTCGGCGCGGTGCGGGAGGGGCTGCGGGAGCGGGCGGGTGATCAGATCCTGCGGGATCATCATCAGCGCGCCGGTGCCGCCGCGCGCCGACGGCCGGAAGGACACCGTCAGCCCGTGCTTACGGGCCAGGCGCCCCACGACCGCGAGGCCGAGCCGGGTGCCGGACAGGCCCGCGAGGTCCGTCGCGGTCGCGGCGACCGCGTGCCGGGCGCGGCGCAGCGCGACCTCGCCCATGACCAGGCCGCTGTCCTCCACCGTGATGACGAGCCCGGCGGGCACCTCCTCGACGTAGACATGGACCTCGGCGGTCGGCGGCGAGAAGTTCGCGGCGTTGTCCAGGAGTTCGGCGAGCGCGTGCATCACGCCCTCCGCCGCGTGGCCGGCGATCGCGGCCTCGCTGGTGGAGTGCGTACGCACCCGCTGATAGCCGCTGATCCGGCCCATCGCGCCGCGCAGGATGGACTCCATCTTGATCGGCTTGGCCCACCGGCGCCCCGAACGGGCCCCGGTCAGCACGGCGATGCTGTCCGAGAGCCGCCCGGCCTGCGCGGTGCGGTGGTCCAGGTGCAGCAGGTCGCCCAGGACGTCGGGGTCGGTGTGCCGGTGCTCCATCGTGCGCAGGTCGGCCAGCATGCTGGTGGCCAGCGCCTGCATCCGCCCGGCGGCGTTCGCGCACGCGGACATGGCGGCCGCCCGGCCCGACTCGCTGCCGCTCAGCTGCCCGGCGACGGTGGCCAGGGCGCGCCCGTGGGCCCCGGACAGGCTCCCCGGCGTCGCGGCGAGCGCGGTGCCGGCGGAGTCACCCGCCTTCAGCCGCTGGACCAGGAGGGGCAGTGAGTCGTCGGCGAACCGGTCTGCGTCGGCTTCCAGGGCGGTGACCCGGTCACGTAATCGGTGCGACCGCCAGTTGGCGCGGGCGGCGGTCGCCATCGCGATGCACAGCAGCACGAGCCCCGCGCCCGCGCCCGCGGCGGCCGGCACCCGGAGTGATTCGGGAGCGGCCGCCACGAGCCAGGCGGCGAGCGGCGCGGTGACGGCGACCGGGACGAGCAGGGCCCGCGCGGTGTGGCTCAGGGGCGGGCGCTGCGCCTGCGGGCGTACGAACGCGGTGTGCGCTGTCATCGATCGGGGACCTCGGGGCCGGACGGACGAACAGGACGGGTTCGAACGGGTCATGTCGCCGGCGCGAAAGTGCGGTCCGAGGGCGTTCCGGGAGCGCCTGCGATCCCAATTCCCGGTCACTATATGAGAGTTGGCGATCGCACTGGGGTGTTACGGAAGAGAATTCTGTTCACGTTCGGTTCGGCCGTGATCCGTCCCGACGGGCCGTCAGCCGGAGCAGACGGCGCCGTTCAGGCTGACGGACGGCGGGGAGCCGTTGGCGTAGGACCAGGTGCCGAGGAAGCCGATGTCGAGGGTCTGGTGGGCGGGGACGGAGATGTTGTAGTCGGCCGGGGTGACGCTGACCCGGGCACCGGACTGCGTGAAGGTGCCGTTCCACATCTGGGTGATGCGCTGGCCGTCCGGGAAGCGCCATTCGAGGTGCCAGCCGTTGAGAGCGGTGCTGGAGGTGAGGAGGACCTGGGCCTGGAAGCCGCCGTCCCACTGGTTGACGAGCTTGTAGCTGGCGCTGCAGCTCGCGGCGGAGTGGGAGGGGGCCGCGGAGGTCTTGGAGGCGGTGGGGGAGGGCGAGTCCTGGCCGGGGAGCTCGGTGGTGGTGTCGGAGAGCCCGACCGAACTGGGCTGGGACGAGGGCGTGGGCGGTTTCGGCGTGGGCGTCGTCGACGCCGACGGGGAAGCCGACACACCGGACGGGGAGTCCACCGGGTAGGCCGGCAGGGACACCGCCGAGTAGGAGGGTGCGGCGACCGAGGCGGGGCTGCCGGGGTCGGAGGAGGGAAGCAGGATGCCGAGCAGTACGAGGGCCGGGACGGTGAGCGCGGCCAGCGTCAGCGCGACGTGCTGACGCGGGATGCCCGCACGGGCGCGTGCCCGCGAGGTCTGCGGGCGGCCGGCGGCCGCGGCCTGCCGGCTGCGCAGATACCCGGTGCTGCCCCAGCCGAGGACACCCCTGGCGAGGGTGGTGGCGAGGCGGCTGCCGTGCAGGGCGAAGTCGGTGGCGGCGGTGGAGCAGTCGAAGCACCGGGCGAGGTGGCGGCGCAGATCCTCGGGCAGCGCGCCGCCTTCGGGATCGCGGGTCGCGACGTCGAGGAGCTTGGCGTAGCCGCGGCAGTCCTTGTCCACCAGCGTGTGCAGGCGCACGCGCAGGCAGGATTCCCGGAACAGCTCCCGGGTGCGCTGGATCTCCGCCTCGGCGCGGGCCGGGCTGACGCCCATCAGGCCGGCGCTCTCGACGAGTGGCCTCAACTCGATCTGGGAGTGCCACAGCAGCGACCTGTCCGGCTCCGGCATGTCCTGGAAACCGTGCAGGGCCACCGGGATCCAGGTGGGGTCCTCGGTGTCGAGCCAGGTGCGCAGGCCGGGGTCGAGCATGCCGCCGCGGCCGTCCGCGTACCACTCGGCCGCGGTGTTGCGTACGGCGGTGAGCAGACGGGGAAGCCAGGCGAAGTGCGGCGCGGTCCACGGCGGGGCCTCGCGGCAGGTACGGGCGAACGCTTCGGTGGCTAGTTGGGCGCCATCCTCTGGGGTTGTCGTGCACAAGTCGGCGTAGCAGCGCACCGCGTCCCAATACTTGGACAGCAGGCCTGCGGGATCGCCCGAGTCAGCAGCCATAGGCGGCACTTTCGGCTCACGTTCAACGGTGGTCAATCGTCGGGTCGGCCGGATCTTTGCACGTCCTCCACAAGTATGACAAGTGCCCTTTACAGCGGGGCTATTCGTCCAGTACCGCTGAATCCAGGGCTGTCGTGAGCCGGATGAGGCGCGCGTGCAGGTCCTGCAGCTCGTCGAGGCCGATGCCCGTGGCGTCGTAGATGCGGCGCGGGACGGCCAGCGCGCGCTCGCGCAGCGCGGCGCCCTCGTCGGTGAGGCGGACGGTGACCGAGCGCTCGTCGGCGGTGCTGCGCTCACGGCGCACCAGGCCGGTGGCCTCCAGGCGCTTCAGAAGAGGGGAGAGGGTGCCGGAGTCCAGCCGCAGGTGGGCGCCCAACTGCTTGACGGACAGCTCGCGGTGCTCCCACAAAACGAGCATCGCCAGGTACTGGGGGTAGGTGAGGCCGAGCTCCTTCAGGACGACGCGGTACACGCTGTCGAACGCCCTGGACGCGGCGTGCAGGGAGAAGCAGACCATGCTGTCGAGGCGGAGGTAGTCCTCCTTGTTCGTCGTCATGGCTCAAGAGTAGCTCGACTGTGTGCCGTTTAGTTGTGCACAACTGAATTGTGTGCTGTACTTGCATCATCGAGTCCGGAAGTGATCAGGTCCGGAAGCGGCCAAGTCCGGAAGTGACCAGAAGTGAAACGCCTTCGAGAGGGATGGGTCCCATGAGCGCTCTGTACACCGCCGTCGCCACCGCCAACGGCCGCGAGGGCCGCGCCGTCAGCTCCGACGGTCAGCTGGACCTCGCCCTGGCGATGCCCCCGGCGCTCGGCGGCAACGGTCAGGGCACCAACCCCGAGCAGCTCTTCGCCGCCGGGTACGCGGCCTGCTTCGCCAGCGCGCTCGGCCTCGTCGGCCGCCAGGCCAAGGTCGACACCAAGGACATCTCCGTCACCGCCGAGGTCGGCCTCGGCCAGGACGACACCGGCTTCGCGCTCTCCGTCGTCATCCGCGTCGAGCTCCCGGCGGAGCTGGAGGGTGAGACCGGCGAGCTGCTGGTCAAGCAGGCCCACCAGGTCTGCCCCTACTCCAAGGCGACCCGGGGCAACATCCCGGTCGAGCTCATCGTCGAGTAGCCGGGACCGCGACCCGACCGACAGCAGGCCATGCCGCATCAGCGGCATGGCCTGCTGCTTTGTGATGTGACGCAGGTCACATCGCACCCCCGAAATATCCGGGGACTCGCTCCCCGTTTGCACTAACGTCGAACGAACCGGGGAATCGCTCCCCGTATACGACCCGGAACCGAGGAGTGCCATCGTGGACCGCACATGCCGTGTCGTCCCCCGACTGCGGGCGGACGCGTCGCGCAACCGGGACCGGATCGTCGCGGCGGCGCGCGAGCTGATGGTCGAGTACGGCGCGGAGGTGCCGCTCGACGAGATCGCGCGGCGGGCGGGGGTCGGAAACGCCACGGTCTACCGGCATTTCGCGGACCGCCAGGAGTTGATGTTCCAGGTGACGCTCTCGGTCGTGGATCGCGTCGTGGCACTGGCCGAGGCCGCGCACGCCGAGGAGGCGGACGCCTTCGAGGCGCTGCGGCGCTTCACGCTGGGCGCGGCGGAGGAGCGGATGGGGGCACTGTGCTCGATGCTGTCGGATTCCTTCGAGCGGCATCACCCGGAAATCCACGCGTCCCGCGATCGTTTGGAGCGCGCGGTTACGGACATAATGGACAGGGCGCGAAGCTCTGGCCAGCTCCGTAAGGACGTCGCCATCGGTGACCTCATGGTGGCGATCGCCCAGCTCACCCGGCCGCTGCCGGGAACAGCGTGCGTCGGCATGGACCGATTCGTCCAGCGGCACCTCCATCTGTTCCTCGACGGCCTGCGCGCACCGGCGCGCTCAGAACTGCCCGGAACCGCAATCACCTTCGAGGAGCTCCAGCGCGTCTGACCTGATGGCGTCCGATGGCGCCACCGCACACTTCGGCACTCTCCACCTGCCGCGTTCACAGACGAATCCACTGATCAACTCAATTTACTGACGAACCGTCCGTTTTCAGTTCTCCGCACCAGTTAGTGGGATAACCCATGCCAGAAACGGCTGCTCATTCACTCCTGCCGGACCCCCGGCGCTGGAAAGCGCTGGCCTTCATCGCCATAGCGCAGCTCATGGTCGTCCTCGACGCGACCATCGTTAACATCGCCCTTCCCTCCGCCCAGGCCGACCTCGGCATCTCCGAGGCCAACCGCCAGTGGGTCATCACCGCGTACGCCCTCGCCTTCGGCGGCCTGCTGCTCTTCGGCGGGCGCATCGCCGACCTGTGGGGCCGCCGGCGCACCTTCGTCGCCGGTCTCGCGGGCTTCGCGGGTGCTTCGGCGCTCGGCGGGGCCGCCGTCAACGAGGGCATGCTCTTCGGCGCCCGCGCGCTCCAGGGCGCCTTCGGCGCGCTGCTCGCGCCCGCCGCGCTCTCCCTGCTCGCGGTGATGTTCACCGAGGCCAAGGAGCGCGCCAAGGCGTTCGGCATCTACGGTGCCATCGCGGGCGGCGGCGGCGCCGTCGGCCTGATCCTGGGCGGCGTGCTCACCGAGTACCTCGACTGGCGCTGGACCTTCTTCGTCAACATCCCCTTCGCCGCCGTCGCGACCGTCGGTGCGATCCTCGTCATCCGCGAGCCGGAAGGCGCCCGCAACAGCTCCGGCCTGGACATCCCCGGCGTCATCCTGGCCACGTCCGGCCTGGTCTCGCTGGTCTACGGCTTCACGCGCGCCGAGTCCGACGGCTGGGCATCCAGTGTGACCATCGGGCTGTTCGTCGCGAGCGCCGTGCTGCTGGCGGCCTTCGTGTTCGTGGAGTCCAGGGTCAAGGCGCCGCTGCTGCCGCTGCGCGTCGTCCTGGACCGCAACCGCGGCGGGGTCTACGCCTCGCTGGGCCTGGCCATCATCGCGATGTTCGGCCTGTTCCTGTTCCTCACGTACTACCTCCAGATCGTCGAGGGCTACTCGGCGCTCAAGACCGGCTTCGCGTTCCTCCCGATGATCGCGGGCATGATCACCGGCTCCACCCAGATCGGCGCCCGCCTGATGACCCGGGTCCCGCCGCGGCTGCTCATGGCCCCCGGCTTCCTGGTCGCCGGCCTCGGCATGCTGCTGCTGACCCAGCTCGACGTCGGCAGCTCGTACGCCGGTCTGATCCTCCCGGCGGAGCTGCTGCTCGGCCTCGGCATGGGCACCGCCTTCATGCCCGCCATGAGCCTGGCCACGCACGGCGTCCAGCCGCGCGACGCCGGGGTCGCCTCCGCGATGGTCAACACCTCGCAGCAGGTCGGCGGCGCCATCGGCACGGCGCTGCTCAACACCATCGCGGCCAGCGCCACCACCGCCTGGGTCGCCGCGCACGGCTCCGAGGCGGCGACGCTCGGCAAGCAGGGCTTCATCAACGCGGCCGCCGTCCACGGCTACGCCACCGCGATCTGGTGGGCCGTCGGCATCCTGGCCGTCGCGGCGACCATCGCGGCCGTCCTGATCAACACCGGTCAGGGCGACAGCGGCCCGGCCGCCTCGTCCGGCGACTCCGAGGGCGTCGAGGACGCGGTCTCGGTGCCGGTCATCGCGCACTGATCCGTACGCACTGATCCGTACGCGCGACACGAAATGGCCCCGCCTCGTGCAAGGAGGCGGGGCCATTCCGTTTGCCCGGGCGGTTTCCTGGCGGTTCCCGGGCGGTTATTCGCCCTCGGGGAAGGTATACGAGCTCGGCACCTTCACCTTGGCCGTGTCCGCGGGCTTCCCGTAGACGACGGCGATCTCCTGGTGCGCGGCGAGCTTGATGGCGCCGGGGTTGCCGGTCCGCTCCTTGCCGTTGACGTACACGTGCAGCTCGTCGCCGCCACCGGTCTTCAGACCGCCGATGGCCTTGGCGCTCAGGGCCACATCCCACTCGGTCATGACCTGGCCGAGGGTGAAGTCGGCCTTCGTCGGCGACTCGATGTGGATGACGCCGGTGGTGTCGTGCGTGTGCAGCGGGCTGAGCTGCTGCTGCGCCTCGTCGATGCCGATGTCGGCCGGTACGGTGACCGCCTTGCCGTTGACGAAGACGTCCAGGTGGGCGTGGATGTGCAGCACCTGGCCCTCGGTGCCGAGCATCGGCAGCCCGGCCGCCTTGGCGCGGGCCGAGGCCGCCTCGGGGGCGGCCCACGGCGGGCTGGTCGCGGCGCCCTTGACGACGGTGAGCGGGGTGGCGGGGACGGACTTGATGCCGTTGCCCTGGCCCGTGGCGGTGGTGGCGCCGTCCCCGCCCGCGTTGTGGATCGCGATGGCGCCGCCGATGACCCCGCCGGCCAGCACCAGCACACCGGCGGTGACGGATATCCGGCGTATGAGGGTGCGCCGCGCCTCCGCGCGCCTGGCCGCCTCGCGCTGCGCCGCGACCCGGGCCCGGCGCTCGGCGGCCGTGGCCTTGCTGTTCTTGGTGTTCTTGCTCATGGTCGGGCCCCGTTCGTGGTCTTCGGTCAGCCGATCTGGATGGAGCGCTTGGCCATGCCCATCCAGAAACCGTCGATGACACTGCGCTGCTCCCCGAGCTCACCATCGGCCGCACCGAGGGTAACGAACAGGGGTGCGAAATGTTCCGTTCGGGGGTGCGCCAGGCGCCCGGCGGGGGACTTGTGCTCGAAGTCCAGCAGCGCGTCGATGTCCTGCGCCTCCAGCGCGCGCTGACCCCAGTCGTCGAACTCCGAGGACCACCCCGGAACCCCGCCGCCGGCGTGCCGCAGGGCGGCCAGGTTGTGGGTGAAGAAGCCGCTCCCGACGATCAGTACGCCCTCGTCGCGCAGCGGCGCCAGCTTCCGCCCGATCTCGTACAGCCCGGCCGGGTCGAGGGTCGGCATCGACACCTGCAGCACCGGGATGTCGGCCGCCGGGAACATCTCCACCAGCGGGACGTACGCCCCGTGGTCCAGACCCCGGTCCGGGACGTCCTGCACCGGGGTGCCGGCGCCGCGCAGCAGCTTGCGTACGGATTCGGCGAGGGCGGGGGCGCCGGGGGCGGCGTACCGGACCTCGTAGTAGTGCCGGGGGAAGCCCCAGAAGTCGTAGACGAGCGGCACGGTGGTGGTCGCGCCCAGGGCGAGGGGGGCCTCCTCCCAGTGGGCGGAGACCATGAGGATGGCCTTCGGCCTGGGAAGTCCTGCGGACCAGGCGGCCAGCTCGCCGGGCCAGACGGGATCGTCGGCCAGCGGCGGGGCGCCGTGCGAGAGGTAGAGCGCGGGCATGCGCTCCTGGCTGGTGGGGGTGGTCATGGCCGTCCGCTCCTCGCTGATTCCTTCAAGACTCCTTGAAGATTCAAGCTAGCGGAAACAAAGATACGTACAGGTGATTGAAAATTCAAGTGAAAGTAATAAACTGGCATCATGACGACGACCGTGACCGCCGAACCCCGCTGGCTCAGCGAGGAGGAACAGCGCGCCTGGCGCGCCTACATGGCCTCGGCCCAACTGGTCTCTGACGCTCTCGACCGCCAGCTCCAGCGCGATGCCGGCATGCCCCACGCCTACTACACCCTGCTGGTGTGGCTCTCGGAGACCCCTGAACGCCGCATGCGCATGACGGAATTGGCCGAGCGCTCGAAGATTACGCGCAGCAGGCTCTCCCACGCCATCTCCCGGCTGGAGCAGAACGGCTGGGTCCGCCGCGAGAACTGCCCCAGCGACCGCCGCGGCCAGCTCGCCGTCCTCACCGACGAGGGCTTCGCCGCCCTCGCCGCAGCCGCCCCCGGGCACGTCGAGGCGGTGCGCAGCGCCATCTTCGACCGGCTCAGCCCCGAGCAGATCCAGCAGCTCGGCGAGATCCACCGCGTGATCGCGGCGGGCCTCCAGCCGAAAACGGGAGCGGGTGCGGCCGTCGATCTGCCCTGGCTGCGCTAGCTGCCGGTGCTTGTGCTCGTGCTGCTGCTCGTACGGGCTTCGAGATCGCGGCGGGTCGCGTCCCCGTACTCGCCGTCCTCGTCACCCCGGATCCCGTACCAGAGCTGGAAACGGGCCACCGCCTCGGCGAGGACGGAGTCGTACTTTCCGTCCACCTTCCCGTCCGTATAGACGTCCGGGATGCGCAGCAACCGCGACTGCAGGTCCGAGACCGCCGAGCCGCTGTCCCCCTGCCGCAGCACACCGGCCTGCGCCTGGTACTGCGCGGACGCGCTCGCCGAAGGGCTCACCGAAGGCTGCGGCGAGCTTCCCCCCGCGGCCGCCGCGTCCCCGCCGCCCGGCACGATCACCCGCGCCATGAGCACCGTCGCCAGCAGAAATCCCGCCCCCACGCTCCCCGCCACCACCAGCGTCAGCCGCGCCCGCCTGCTCCACCACCTCGGCGCCCCCGGCGCTCCCGGCGCCGTCGATGCCGGGACGCTGCTCAGGACCTGCGTGTCGTCCTCTTCGCCTACTGCGGCGGGCTCCGCCGCCTGCGCCGCGGTCTGTGCCGCAGCTTGTACTGCGGCCTGTACTGCGGCCTCTGCCGGCCGGAACAGCTCATCGTCGTCCAGCCGCCGGACTGTTCTGAGCGGCCCGATGACCCGCGTCGGCTCGATCACCGGGCGCCTGGATTCGGTTGCCACGTCAGCCTCCTTGGCCTCAAGTGCCTTCCCCTGCTCGGAGGTTAGAAGCCACGGTCACCAATTCGAGTGAAATTTCCCGTTGTCCGGTGCGGCTGTGGTGCCGTCTGTCATGGTTGGCGGTTCCGTCCTCAATCGCCGGACGGACCTATCTCCTTGCGCGTTCCTCGCGGGCGCTGCGCTTGCTTCGGACCGCTGCGCCGGCCTCCGGCCGTCGGAGGGTGGGCGCCCGTTGCGGTGCCGTCTGCCGTGGCCGACGCTTCCGTCCTCAATCGCCGGACGGGCTGGGTTGGCCGTGGGGTCGGTGCCACCACCGGGGATCTCTCCTCGGCGCTCGCGACTCTGGTCGACCGATTTTGTGCCCGGGATCCTCGCTCGTCGCGCTGCGGGAGAACCCCGGCATGTCCCCTCCCGGCCGGAAGGGCATCTTCAGCCAGTCCGGGCTTGAGGACCTCTACCCCCACCGGCCAGTGGCCGCCAACCGGCCGAAGGGGACGGTGAAGGGATGCGCCCGGAAGCGACGAGCGAGGATCCCGGGCAAGGACAAGCAAGTGCCCGAGTCGCGAGCGCTGAGGACGCAGTCCCGGCAGGCGGCCCCGACCCAGACGAAACAGCAGGCGCACACCGGCCGACCCAGCCCGTCCGGCGCTTGAGGACGGAACCCGCAACCCCGACCGACGGCACCGTAACGGCACCGCCAGCAATGGCGCGCGAGAACTACACGCCGAGTTCCTTCTCGTACCACGCCACATCCCAGTAGCGGCCGAACTTCCGCCCCACCTCCCGGAACACCCCCACCGGCCGGAAGCCGAAGCGCGCGTGCAACCGCGCGGAGGCCTCGTTGGGCAGCGCGATGCCCGCGTAGGCGCGGTGCACGTCCTCGCCCGCCAGGGCCTCGAAGAGGGAGGCGTACAGCAGCGTGCCGACGCCCCGGCCGCCCGCGTCGGGGGCGCAGTAGACGGTGACCTCGACAGACGTGGCGTACGCGGCCTTCGGCCGGAAAGGGCTGCTGGTGGCGTAGCCGAGGACGCGGTCGGCCTGCGAGGCAACCAAAAGCCGGTGCGGGCCGTCTTCCGGGTGGGAGAGCAGCCACGGACGCCGCTGCTCCAGGGTCAGCGGCTCCACGTCGAACGTGATCGGGGTCTCACGGACGTAGTGGTTGTAGAGGTCGGTGAGGGCCTGCAGATCCGCCTCTCGACCGGGCCTGACCTGGACTTCTTTACGCTCTGGCAAGGCATGACCTCTCTGCGTGGCGGCACAGGATACTGCAAGATCGTAAAAATCGGCGGGCTGGGTGGGAATTGTGTCCGGATTCCAGTCGTTATCTCTCTTCGAGTGGGCAGTCGCAAAGTAAGTGCCGACCGCACACCCAACCGACACCCGACCGAACTTTCGCAAGGGAGCACGCATGGCAACCCGTGCCGTCGCCCGTCGTACCGCAGGCGGGAGCAGCAGCGCTCGCGCAGGGCATGGCGAGATCGCGGATCGCGACCTCGTCGGAATGTACCTGGACGAGATCGCGCGTACGCCGCTGCTCGACGCCGCGCAGGAGGTCGAGCTTTCCAGGGCGATAGAGGCCGGCGTCTACGCCGAGCAGCTCCTCGCGGGGGTGGAGCACGGCCCGGGCGTGGACGCCAGCCGCGAGGAGCTCGAGGCGATAGCCGCCGAGGGACGACAGGCCAAGGACGTATTCATACGCTCCAACCTGCGCCTCGTCGTCGCTGTGGCCCGGCGCTACCCGCGCAGTGGCCTCCCGCTTCTCGACCTCATCCAGGAGGGCAACGCAGGCCTGGTGCGCGCGGTGGAGAAGTTCGACTACGCCAAGGGCTTCAAGTTCTCCACCTACGCGACCTGGTGGATCCGTCAGGCCATCACCCGGTCCATCGCCGACCAGTCCCGGACCATCCGGCTGCCCGTCCACCTCGTCGAGGAGCTGGGGCGTGTCCGGCGGGTCCAGCGCGAGTTCAACCGCGAGCACGGGCGCGATCCCGAGCCCGCCGAGATCGCCGCGGAGCTGGACTCCACCCCGGAGCGCGTCTCCGACGTGCTGGACTGGGCGCGCGACCCGGTGAGCCTCAACATGGCTGTGGACGACGAGGGCGAGACCCAGTTCGGCGACCTGGTCGAGGACACGTCCGCCGCTTCCCCGGAGGACTCCGTTCTCGTCATGCTCCGTCGTGAGGAGCTGGAGGACCTCATAGGCCGCCTCGACGACCGCACCGCCTCCATCATCCGTTCCCGCTACGGCATCATCGACGGCCGCGAGCGCACCCTCACCGAGGTCGGCAAGCAGCACGGCCTCACCCGCGAGCGCATCCGCCAGATCGAGAAGCACGCTCTTGCCGACCTCAAGCGCATGGCCCGGGCATCGGGTCTCGCGTACGAGGCGGCGTAACCGCCGCACCATCCCCGCAGAGCCGAGCCCCCAGTACCTTCCCCCCGGTACTGGGGGCTCACTGCTGCGCGCGCCCGGTCGTGTCCGAAACATTGCCCGAACGTGTTTACATACCCGCAACGCGGGCGTACGGTGAGCCGAAACAACAGGTTCGGACACGAAACGGACTCACCCAGACATGTACGCACCGGAGCGCCAGCAGGAGATCCTGCGCCTCGCCCGCGAACGCGGCCGCGTCGAAGTCCCGGCTCTCGCCGAGGAGTTCGACGTCACGCCGGAGACCGTCCGCCGGGACCTGAAGGCGCTGGACCGGGCCGGCCTGATCCGGCGCGTGCACGGTGGTGCGATCCCCACCGGCCGGCTGGACTTCGAGCCGGACCTGACCGAGCGCGAGGCGACCGCCGCCGCCCAGAAGGACCGCATCGCGAAAGCGGCCATAGCGGAGCTGCCCGCCGAGGGCAGCGTCATCATCGACGCGGGTACCACCACGGCCCGCCTCGTGACCGCCCTGCCCCTGGACTCCCGCCTCACCGTGGTCACCCACGCGTTGCCGATCGCGGCCCGCCTCGCGGAGTACCCGGACCTGACCCTCCACCTGGTCGGCGGGCGCCTGCGCCACCGCACCCGCGCCGCCGTCGGCGAGTGGGCGCTGCGCGCTTACGAGGACATCAACGCGGACGTGACCTTCATCGCCGCCAACGGCTTCTCCCTCGCCGACGCCGCGGACGGCAAGGGCGGACTGACCACCCCCGACCTCGCCGAGGCCGCCGTCAAGCGAGCCATGATCCGCGCCGCCCGCCGGGTCGTGCTGCTCGCGGACTCCGCGAAGTTCGGCCAGGCCCACTTCGCCCGCTTCGGCGAGCTGGCGGACGTGGACGTGCTGATCACCGACGAGGGGCTGAGCCCCGAGGACGCCCGCGCGATCGAGCGGGCCGGTACCCGGGTGGTGCGCGCATGATCGTGACCGTAACTCCCAATCCCAGCCTGGACCGTACGTACGAGGTGCCATCCCTGGCCCGCGGCGAGGTACTGCGCGCGACCTTCGACCGGGTCGACCCCGGCGGCAAGGGCGTCAACGTCTCCCGCGCGGTGGCAGCGGCCGGGCGCCGCACCATCGCCGTGCTGCCGCTGGGCGGGCCGGAGGGCGCGCTGCTCAGCCGCCTGCTCACCGAGCAGGGCATCGAGGCGGCCGGGGTCGAGATCGAGGGCCGGACCCGGATCAACATCTCCGTGGCCGAGCCCGACGGCACCCTCACCAAGATCAACGCGGCCGGGCCGCACCTCACCCCGGCCGAGTCCGAGGCGCTGCTCGACACCGTGCGCACCCGCTCCGAAGGCGCCGACTGGATCGCCTGCTGCGGCAGCCTCCCGCGCGGCCTCGCCCCCGCCTGGTACGCCGAGCTGGTCGCCCGCGCCCACCGCGCCGGCGCCCGGATCGCCCTGGACACCTCAGGACCCTCCCTGATCGCCGCCCTGCGCGAGCGCCCCGACGTCGTCAAACCCAACGCCGAGGAACTGGCCCAGGCCGTCGGCCGCCCGCTGCTCACCATCGGCGACGCGGTCAAGGCGGCGGAGGAGCTGCGCACGATGGGCGCCGGTGCGGTGCTCGCCAGCCTCGGCGCGGACGGCCAGCTGCTGGTCGAGGAGACGGGCGCGTACTACGGCCACGCGGATGTTCCCGCCGGCGCGGTGCGCAGCAATGTCGGCGCGGGCGACGCCTCGCTCGCCGGCTTCCTCGCCGCGGGCGGCACCGGCGCCGCCGCCCTCGCCTCGGCCGTCGCGCATGGCGCGGCCGCCGTCCAACTCCCCGGCAGCGTCATGCCGACGCCCGAGGATCTCGAACCTTCGGCGGTCATCACGACCACCGATGTCCCGATCGACCGTCTCCTGCGGGAGCCGGCGTGAGGAATTACGTCCCCACCTCCCGTAATGGAGCCGCGCGATGAGCGACATGATCACCGCGGATCTGGTCGATCTCGACCTGACCGCCGACACCAAAGAAGCGGCGACGCGTTCCCTCGCGGAACGCCTGGTCAGGGCGGGCCGGGTCACCGACCTGGACGGCTTCCTCGCCGACGTGGCCGCCCGTGAGGAGCAGATGCCCACCGGCCTCGACGGCGGCATCGGCATCCCGCACTGCCGCAGCGAGCACGTCACCGAGCCCTCGCTGGCCTTCGGCCGCAGCGCCGCCGGGGTCGACTTCGGCGCTCCCGACGGCCCGGCCGACCTGATCTTCCTCATCGCCGCCCCGGCCGGCGCCGACAGCGACCACCTCACGATCCTGTCCGCCCTGGCCCGCCGTCTGATGGACGGCGACTTCACGGGCGCGCTGCGCGCCACGGACGACGCGTCCTACGCGGCCTCCCTCATCCGCGGTGACGCGGAACCCCAGACCGCCGTCGCGCCCCCGACTTCGGGAGTGGCCTCCTACGAGGGCGCGACGGCTACCACCCCCGAGCCGGTCAAGCCCTTCCGGATCGTCGCGGTGACCTCCTGCCCGACCGGCATCGCCCACACCTACATGGCTGCCGAGTCCCTCCAGCGGGCCGCGGCCGACAAGGGCGTCGAGCTGACGGTGGAGCCCCAGGGCTCCGCCGGGTTCACCCGGATCGACCCGGCCGTCATCGCTTCCGCCGACGCCGTGATCTTCGCCCACGACGTCGAGGTGCGGGAGAAGGAACGTTTCGCCGGCAAGCCGACCGTCGACGTGGGCGTGAAGGCGGGCATCAACCGCCCCGGCGAGCTCATCGACGAGGTGCGAGGCAAGGCGGCGCGCGGCGAGTCCACCGCCCCGGCCACCGGAGGTGGCTCCCCGATGTCCGTGGGCGCCGGAGCCAATGACCACTTCGGCATCAAGCTCCGCAAGTGGCTGATGACCGGCGTCAGTTACATGGTCCCGTTCGTCGCCGCGGGCGGTCTGCTGATCGCGCTCGGCTTCGCGCTGGGCGGCAGTGACGGTTATCTGGTCGCCAAGATGCCCTCCGTCACCGAGCACTTCGACTGGGGCCAGATCGACAGCTGGGGAGCCCTGAGCTTCCAGATCGGCGTCGCCGCCTTCGGCTTCCTCGTCCCGGTCCTCGCCGGATACATCGCCTACGGCATGGCCGACCGGCCAGGCCTCGTCCCCGGCTTCGTCGGTGGCGCGATCGCCCTCACCATCAACGCGGGCTTCCTGGGCGGCCTGGCCGCCGGTCTGATCGCGGGCGGCGTCGTCATCGCGATCCAGAAGATCAATATCCCGCCGGTGATGCGCGGCATCATGCCGGTCGTGGTGATCCCGCTGCTCTCCTCGATCGTCGTCGGCTTCCTGATGTTCCTCGTGATCGGCAAGCCGATCGCCTCGGCGCAGAAGGGCATGACCGACTGGCTCAACGGCCTCTCGGGCACGAACGCCGTCTTCCTCGGCATCATCCTCGGCCTGATGATGTGCTTCGATCTCGGCGGCCCGGTCAACAAGGTCGCCTACACCTTCGCCACCGCCGGCATCGCCGTCGCCAGCCCCAGCGACTCCGCCATGAAGATCATGGCTGCCGTGATGGCCGCCGGCATGGTCCCGCCGCTGGCCATGGCCCTGGCAACCACGGTCCGGGGCCACCTCTTCACCGAGACCGAGCGCGAGAACGGCAAGGCCGCCTGGGTCCTCGGAGCCTCCTTCATCTCCGAGGGTGCGATCCCCTTCGCCGCCGCCGACCCGCTGCGCGTCATCCCCTCCGCGATGGCGGGCGGTGCCGTCACCGGCGCCCTGAGCATGGCCTTCGGCAGCACCCTGCGGGCACCGCACGGCGGCATCTTCGTGGTCCCGCTGATCGGCAAGCCCTGGCTCTACCTGATCGCCATCGCGGCGGGCACCCTCGTCACCGCAGCCCTCGTCGTCCTCCTCAAGGGCCTGCGCAAGGCCCCCGAGTCCACCCCCGTCGAGGCTTCCCCCGCCCCGGCCGAGGCCAAGGTCCCGGTCGCCGCGTAGAGCCCGTACCGCCCCTGTACCGGCCCGGCCCGGCGTCCTCCCCCGACGCCCGGCCGGGCCTTCAGCTGTACGGCAGCCCGCCCGTACCCTTGACGCATGAGCACCGAACCAGTCCCGGCCGCGTTGATCTTCGACGACCCGCTGGACCAGCCGTCCTCGGACGACACCGATACCGCCTGGGGCGACCGTCCCACCCCCGCCGACAGCGCGGCCGACCTCGCCCGCTTCCTCGACGAGAAGCCCCCGCACCACATCTGACCCTCAGGGTTGCGCAGCCGGCGGCTGCGCAACCCGGCGGACGTCCGCGGTCACCGGAAAGGGCTTAGCGGGGCGCCCAGGTACCGCCGTGGTCCTGGCTGGGCACGGAGGGACCACGCCCCGCCGCCTCGCGCGCGAGCAGATCGCGGATCTCCACGAGCAGATCCACCTCGGTCGGAGGAGCCGGCGTGCCGTCGCCGTCCTTCAGCTGGCCGCTCTTGCGCCGCTCGTTGAACGTGTTCATGGGCAGAATGAGCCCGAAGTAGACGACCGCCGCGGTGATCGTGAACGTCAGCATCGAGGTGAGCACGGAGCCGTATGCGATGGCGACACCCGACTTGACCCCACCGGTCGCGCTGACAACGCAGTTGTCCTTCAGGCACCACGCGTAGCCGTCGAGGTTCTTCGTGCCGATGAGTCCGACGACAGGGTTGATGATGCCCTTCACGAATGCGTCGACGATCTTGCTGAACGCAGCGCCGATGACAACGGCGACAGCGAGTTCCACGACGTTGCCACGCAGCAGGAAGGCCTTGAAGCCCTTCAAGAGATGTTCCTTTCGAGCAATCCGTGTCCCGCCTAGCGGCGCTCGGCCAGCAGGTCACGGATGTCGGTGAGCAGTTCGGCCTCAGAGAGTACGGGCTCGCCCTCCGCCTCCTTGCGTCGGCTGTACGCATTGAGCGGCAGCACGACCGCGAAGTACACCGCGGCGGCCGTCAGGGTGAAGGTGATCAGCGCCCCGATCACCGAGCCCCACAGGATGGCGACGCCCTTGACGACCTCGCCGCCGACGACCGTGCACGGACCCTTCAGGCAGGAGTAGTACGAGTCGAGGTTCTTCGAGCCGAAGGCCCCGATCAACGGATTGAGCACGCCGTTGACGAAGACGTCGATCACCTTGCCGAAGGCCGCACCGATGACGACCGCGACGGCAAGCTCGACGACATTGCCGCGCAACAGGAATTCCTTGAAACCCTTCATACAGGCTGATTCTTCGCCTCTCTCCCGAAGCGGCCCATAAACCGCACCTGTATGAGCGTTGAATGCACGCTTTCGAGTGCCTTCAGCACAGCGCCACCCCCAGCGGTGAGCTCACGGCCGCTCCCGAGAGCGCTGCGGCCGTGGGGCGTGGCACCGCCAGCACGATGAGCGCGCCGCTGTCGCCGTCGGCCGGTCCGCCGCCGGCGTCCACGCCGGCCGCTGCGGCGTCCGGCACGCCCACCACGGGCGCGGACCGGGCCACGACCCGGGCTCCGGCGAGCACGTCCACCCTGTCGCCGGGTCTGAGCAGCCGGACCGCCGCCGCGTCGGCGATCCGGACGGGCGCCCGCACCACGTCCCGGGCCGCGACGGGC
>Ga0307517_10003611_pt1 | contig 24035 bp, 22 predicted proteins | sample 23_EM_MG_FD_194515 | JGI IMG/M metagenome (GOLD analysis project Ga0307517, IMG submission 194515) | Populus trichocarpa ectomycorrhiza microbial communities from riparian zone in the Pacific Northwest, United States - 23_EM | ecosystem: Host-associated > Plants > Roots > Unclassified | place...
CAGCGTCTTTTGGATGAGTGGCTCCAATGCGTCGATTTCGAGTACCTTAGATGTAGGCGTAACTTTCCGCGTCTTGTCTAGTTATTCCCAAAGGAACTACAGCCAGTTAGTACAAGGTGGTAAATAAGCGCACAGACAGACGTACAACATTCCAGATGGAGTCGTTTAGATGGAGTGGGCAGCACAGTCAGGCGTCAACACGACAAGGACATGGAATGGCGACAACCACCAGGTGAGACAATCGCAGGGTTGCATTTTGTCAGCGGTATGGAAATCAGATAAGAATAAGAAACGTACCTTCACTCTGTTCTCCAAGCTAAAGGTGGTCCTTCAAGAACTGGGTTATCACCAGAAAGACATTTGAATCACATAAGTATGACGATAGTGAAGGGGTAGAAAGCGAGAGTGAGGAGAAGGGAGTGGCGTGAGGAAATAAAATGGAATGGTAGGATGTTGAGCATTTCGGAAGAAGGTTATCAATCCTGCATGCACTCACCAACCGGGGGAGCCTCTACGATAATGTGAATGTATCCGGGCACGGCATCGGCAAAAATGTTTGATAACGGTTGGGTGGCTTGCAACGAATGTTCATCGGTCAGTTGTTTAATTCAGTCTTGGACGTCGCGTAAAGCTGTTATGCATTATGCTTTAAGTAGTTAGTCAAAGTTGAAAATCGAGGCCACAGACCTTCCAGAGTTTAATGAGCAGCATCCACACCCTTAAGCCTATTTGAATTTTTGTTGCAAATCGCCACCTTGAGGTCGTCCACATCACAGCCCTCTAAGTCAACGAGAGGCGTCGTGACTTCCAATAATATAACAGTACAGTCTGAACATTCTGAGACCGTGATGTGACCACGGAGGAAAAGTGCACGCTCATATAAGTGTGACAGTCTGTGACTGAAATTCACAAGTACTTATATCTAAACACAGGAGAGAAAAATGGAATCGAGAACGTTTGCTCCCAAGGACCCCTTCAAGCCGTCTCTCCAATACAGCATCAGAAATATTTTTCTAGGACGCCACAAAGACCCTCCAGGACGTTCGCGATTATCACAGAGACCATATCCAGTTCTCGAGGAACCTCCCAGAAAACCTTATACAGCTGAAAACAGTACACTATCCCAAGAAGATAGAAGATCGGAACGCACACCTACGCGGCTCGAGGCACGTAGGCGACGAGCGACTGTCATCACACCTGAACACGAAACTTGGCCAAAGAGATCAAGCACTCGGAGTACTTCGCGATCTTCAAGCCCTACTTCTCATCCTACTCGCAACTCTGACAAGGGACATAATGTGCATCAAGCTTCGATCAGGTCAGGATCTCTCGCGGAAGATGTACGAGGACGAAGCCGTTTAGTTCGTTCGACCTCTCCCGACTCGATCCAACGGAGATCTACCTCAGAGATTTTCTCCGGTTCGCCATTTCAGAGATCACTTCTACTTGACGACCCCATCTCCCCACGGTCTGTATCCGATGGACCTCCTGTAAAATCCCCTCCAGGTTCCACTAAATCCGACGTCTTTGAAAAAAGTCAAGTCCAACCTGTTTTACATGGCCCACTAATCTCTGATTCGGTTGCAGAGATGGTTTCTCCTCCGCTGGTCTCTACCAAAAATGATTCTCCTGGATCTCTATTGTCTTTCAAAGCAACGTCCTCGCCACCACCTCCACAACGATCCTCTCTCAGCCTTTCCAAATCTCACGTATCTGAAAAGAGTGACTCGGAAGTGGCGGTCTTGCGAACCAAGTCTGCATCCGAAGCAGACTTTGATATGGTTTCTCTACCATCCGGAACTGCTCATAACAAACCTTTCGGTATCGAGGTCTATGCATTGGCGTTCGTGCTTGACACCCTTCCGCGGCAGATCTACCTCTATTTTCTCCTCTTTCTCCCTTCGATATACTACTCGCGTGTTGCACGGATCTTCACAGATGCGCAGCTGAGTGTATATGAGATAGATAAATGCATTTTGGATGAGGCCGTCGAGAGGGATTCATACGTTATATCTTCGGTGGGGAGACCTGCTGGACGACGTCTTAGAAGGCATGTAGAGGTGTGGAGTCCGTATGGGGACCTCGAACAGGCGTGGCAGTCGTTCATCGACTCGCTCTTGCGCGAATGGAACACGCTGAACATCATCTCTGGTCTACTCCTCACGTCAGTGTGTTTTTTCCTCCATGGACTTATTATTGACGCAGTGTGATGCGCAATTTAGTGCGATCATCACTATCCTCCAGATCGGAAATGCAGGCCATGATCCTCTCATACGATACACTGCTCTTCTATCCATGATATGTGCGTTAATGAGTCTACTATACGGATGCATGTATATTATCCGGTTTCCTACGATGCAGAAGACGCATAAAGCGGCTGAATGGGCTTTTGTAAGTGCTTATTCTCGTCGCATGATTTTCGGCACTTACTCATTCCGTAGGAGGCAGACAAACCGCGAAGCCCGATTTTTTGGAATGTGTGGGCTATGCTTGCCATGCCCGCAACATGGCTGGGGTGGTCCGTCCGTATTACTCAATTTCGTGCTCATTTACTCAACAGAGTATTTAGGTCCATTATCCTCTTTATAGCCTGCATCGCCTCGTTTATCTGGCGCAGTGGCACTACAGTCGACGAAAGTCTAGCACCCATGGCTCCCCACCAAGTATTGAGCGCCCGAATTGTTGTCAGTTTCATACTGGCTCTAGGTATCATCTACTTCGGTCTCATAATCGCGACCCTCCAACGATATGGCGACGTTATGGACACAGCATGGCGGTATCGTATCAGTGAGTGGGTGAAAATTGTCAGACAAATGGAGCGCCATGATGAGTATCAGCGGTCACGGTCTCCTCTGTCGCTTCCTGAACAGTTTGGTGAACCTCCTCGTCGACCGTCTCCGGAGCAAGCTGAGATTTCTTGGGAGTATTATCGACCGTTTCCTCGACGGTCTCCTCCACGGTCTCTTCAAGGGTATCCTCCTCTTCTGGATCCACGGTCTCCTCCACGGTCTCCTCCTCCACGGTCTCCTCTGACACCTCCTCCTCTGCCGTCTCCTCGACCGTCTCTTCAAATCGTCGTTGCTGATGGTGGAGGGTCTCCGGTTCCAGTTCCAGTTTCATTGCCATCGGATACCAGCATCGCAAACGATATGAGTCCAATTCTTGATTTACCACCTCCTCACGAATTTACTACGCCGCCGGAGGAGGATGTACCCTTCGTTGAATATCCTGGTCACGACATGAGAGAAAGTTCGCGACCGAGGGAGGCTTTGATCAAAATAACCAAACTGTTCGGTCTTTTTCCCGATAATAACCTAGAACCTTCTCAAGAAACAACGGGAGACTTGGCATTTCCCTTGTCCAACGAGCAGTGGGACTCTCTGAGATCGGTAAGCCCTCAAGCCCTCCTTTGACTGAGGGGCACCTGATAGAATGCTGATCTAATTTTCAGGATATCCGATCGAACTGGAATGAGAGCAAACCAGAGGCTATACTTCCCGTTCTGATACAATGGAATGATGTTTTCTTCCGTGGCCATGGTGGTCAAATTGGTCTAGGTGAGGAATTGGGAGGCGAATCAACGCGATACTCTGTTTGTCACTTCACAACGCGCGCTGCTCTCCCACACGACCAGGCCAATTACGATCTGTCATCATTTCCTCGAAGTGCATTGCGTCGCCTTGATATTTGGTCCCTTCCTATATGTCCGGCGAGGGACTCGGACTCCCCACTCCAGCCTGACAAGATTTCGCTTTAACCATAGGAGCGGCTATGTATACCGTAATCCATTGATTACATGTAGTTTACTCTTGCGATTTCCCATTCACTCACAGAGCCACGCTGCATTGTTAGAGTGTAAAAAGGGTAACGACTAAGACCCAAGATATGACATCACTCACAGGTCGTTTACCGAGAACAAAATAAAAGTGCTCGTTCTGGCATCTGACTTGGAGTCGTGCTCTAAACTGCCAATGATTTCCAGTAACGGGCCCTGTGTGAATTCAGATGTGCGTGCATTATATTCAAAGGGGTTATGAACCGCATCGGCTATAACCTTTGTAATAATGTCAAGGATCGTGCAATGGTCTTTGGATCGGACATGAATCAAGTGCAGGGGGAGCTGAAGATGGCTTTGTATGGAGTGCACACTGCAATCGGTATGGCAGAGGGCTGTACTGTGTTCGATATCGAACGCGAGTGTGTTGGTGTTGAATTCGAGTTTTGGGGTCATCGATAGGTGTGGGAGTGAGGGTTAGTGATACAGATGCTTGATTTTGAGTAAGGGCATTGCCGCTTGCCGGCCCTTATCAAATCACGGACCGTGGAAACGAAGTTTCTGTTCTTTCCCCTTACCTTGAATATGGCCCACTTCATAAGGTCATACAAGTATGTGCGTCCTTTCCATTTTTCACTACTTGTGAAGTGACTGATTCGTGTCTTTCTATTGTCAGCGCCCTGCTGTTACGTCGGCCTATGATCACCCAATGCATAACGGCAAGTATACTATTCGGAGCTGGTGATGTCGTCGCACAGCAGGCCATCGAGGGTAGGGGGAAAAGTCATGATGTGACATTCTATCACCTATTTACTACGTCTGATGATTAACCTATGCCCGGTTCTTTTCTCAGTTCTCAAGGACAGCACGACTATCATTTTATGGAGGTAGTCTTACTTCCTGTACATGCTCTGCGAGTCTAATTCTATCTCTTTACTCGTTAGGAGCCCTTTTTGGACCTGCCATGACAAAATGGTATCAATTCCTGAACCGCATAAGCTTTCCCAGTCCGACGAAAGCCCTCGTGTACAGGGTGATTACATTCGTTCTCGTTATTATTATTACAAAGCTAACACATGCAACTGTAATAGGTGTGGTTGGATCAAGCAATCCTTACGCCAGGTGAGTGGATTTAGTTCTTCCTGATAACAATGCGAATCTGATAGATGTGGGATAGCTGCCGTCGCATTTTTTTACAGTTCAATGAGTGTTTTAGAAGGAAAGCCCGAGGAGGCTGTTGACCGTGTTAAATCGGTACGTCCTTTCGTCTCTGAAAAGATCCTGCTCTTGACTAAGCTTGGTCTTCAGGCCTATTTACCGACCCTCATCCGCAACTGGTACAATGATTTAATTCACATCCTGTATGAATCCACACGGACTGACTTCGTTGTAGGGCTGTTTTCATCCCGACCCAAATGGTCAACTTCTCTTTGATACCTCCCCATCTACGACTTGTTACTGTTAGTGTTGTAAGTTTGTTCTGGAGTGCGTCAGTTCCCTTTATTTTGTGACTCATTTGAACTGATAATGGAGCAGATACTTATCTGAGTTATTCAAACGCCCGACGGGCCAAGGAGCAGGAGGTGGCTCGAACCTTTGCCATAGAGAAATAAGATTTTGGTTTGTGAACTTCCCCTAGCCACAGAAAATATATGTAGGCCTTACATTACTGGAGACTTCAGTAAATATGAGACTTATAATCATCACATTATCGAAATTGGGCAAGGTCTTTAAGAAGTTGCTATCTGTCCAACAATTGGACTGTTTTGATATGTTTTAGGATTTGGATACCTTTTTGGGTAGCGTCACGGCCTCATGTGCTGCTGAGAAAAAATCCACGACTTGTCCTCAAGCGGTGACATTTGTGCCGAAAAGCTAGCTTTTCTTTGCTGCAGCTGTTTCAAACACTCTCATTTTATCATTCCATCACTGTTGCCATTCTTTTAAGCGACAGACCGAGGTGCAGGTGTGGGCTGTTCAATTCCGACAAACCTCCATCGGGCCAGTTCTGCTCGGGCACTTGTTTCTGCTTCCATTGATATCTCAATTCTTTGGTGCATTGCCCACTCCGACAATCCGTCCCGTTTCCGGTTCAAAGCATTCATAAAACAGCAATTCGGGTTTTGCGGCTTGGTTGACTCTTGCTGCGTTCATTCCATTTGCAGAACTCATCCCATCTTTCCATTTCCCCGCTACCGCTGGTTATTTATCCCCAACAGACATCCAAACTTGTACGTTGTCGGGAATCTGCTTGTATGTTCTTTTGAGTCATCCGGAAAATAAACTATAAACTGTCTCACCCGTGTCCTACCCTCCACAGCTTTCTATTGCGTTGATTGTCAGCATGCCTCTCTATTCAGCCCTGGGAGTCTCCCGAAATTTTGACCCAGCTCACAAATATGTTACATCACCCTTCATCCGCTCTCCTCTATCATTTGCTGTTGTTCGAACAACAATCTCAATTTACCTTCTTTTCACACTGCTTTTCACACTCATTTGGCGGTCGGTGGTAACCAAGGACGGGGAAACGTTCGTACATGTTATCATTCTTTCGGTTCATCGATACTGACTGTGTTCTTGTGACAGCTATTTCACGTACTTCACCAACCTTACTTACGTAGGACTTTGTGCCTACTATTGGGCATCAGGTGTTCAAACGATAGCTTACGCTTTAAAGTGGAGAAGATCGGGCGCAGGCGTTGGGTTTCCATTGCAGAGATGGCCGAAGTTCTTAAAGGCGTTGCACGTTGTTTTGCAGTCGACTGTTACAACATATCGTGAGGATATTTTATCTTCCTCCCCAAGTCAACTAATTGAAGTTTCGATAAAGCCTTCCTAGTCACAATCGTTTTCTGGAGTTTGCTTGCCAGCAAATCCACTTTTGCAACAACATATTCAAGTTCGTACCTCTGTGTCCCGCACGGTGAACTCTAATGACATAGCTATGTAGCTTGGTCCAATATATCTCTTCACGCGCTGAACACAGCGTTTGCATTGTTTGAAATTATTTTCTCAAATTCTCCGCCCGCTCCATGGTGTACATTAGGCTTTAACATCCTCATCCTCGCTGGCTACCTTGGTGTAGCATATGTCACTCACGCAACCCAAGGCTTCTACAGTGTGTCCTTTTTTCTCTTAAAGGCTATGAAATTGATGTGATTTTGCCCCTCAGCATACTCCTTCCTGGACCCAAAAAAACAACATGCCAAACTAGCAGCCTACATCCTCGGCATCCTCATCGGGGAGATTATCATTTTTGTGATCGTTCGTGGAATCGTTGTTCTCCGTCAGCGATTTGCGGTCAAGTCAGGTCGTGTGTTAAATGTCGGAGAAAAAGAAGAGCAAGATGGATGGGGAGGTGTAGAAGTCGGTTCAAGAGGCCCGTCAAATGACGAAGACTGGGAAGAAATGCGGAGGCCATCTGATGATGCTGGCCCTAAGTCCCAAGCTCATTCATGAACGCGTTTGCAAGTTCAGATCTTCATTGCTTTTTATTTATACTCAAGTCCATTTCCGCGAGTCGTTCCCTTGCTCGTCTAGCAAGGGCGATATATCTTTTTCGCTTATCCGTACACACAGTAGTTTAGGACATTTCAAGACTTTTTTTCGGAGTGGTATACCATGTGGTGCAGAATTGTATTGTCAAGGTATCGTGACCAAGCGTTAAGACCCTAGTAATAGTATCGGGCATAGCAATCACACAATCAAGAGCATGTCGTAGAGTAAAGGCGAAGGCCCATCGATCGATTTCACTCTGAATCGAAGACGAAAGCAAACCGAAATAAGCAGTCTTATACTCCCCTACACTCACACCCATCCCCCTTCGATGCCCTCTAAATATTGTACAGCCATATCCATAGTCCGACAACCCCGCTCATGCAATGCGCCCCGAGATGTTGTTTTTAAGGGCCCTATATCTGGCTGCATTCGAGTTGTTTAGAGTGCATAGGATCACCAACCAAGGGCTATGCGGAATAGAGACCTGATGGTGAGAGTGCGGTATGCTCACATATCGGCAAACCAATCTCTTAGAGATCACTTGGATTTGCAGTGCGCACACTCACACCATGGATTCTGTCAACGCAAAATCAAATTTGTTCATTAAAAATCTATTAATTTACCTGATCTCGCCATTTCCAGGTCTATGGCTTGAAGTACATTCGGTTGAACATCACGATATAAGGAATCAGGCAGGAGATGTTCTAAAGTAACAGATAGAACAAGTGGCTCAGATTGCAAATTATCAAACCATCATCCAACCGTGTAAATTGCCTCACCTTGCGAACGGTTACAAAGACGGTGTCTGATAAACACGGGACGCGAGATGAGGCAGGTTGTAAGGTCTGTGCTTAGCGTCATCATTGCCGCCCATTCTGAACTGATTCAAAGTCACAATAAGTATCTGAAGTGCAGGCCTTTCGAGGATTCATATAGTCCATATATTGACGGCTCGGAAGTCATAAGAGAACTGAATGTGAGGACAGAGTCGAAGAGAGAGAAGGTTTTGTATACTGTTACCCGTGACATGTATATATATGGCGCTCTTTCCCCACGCGACGTCGCAACCACTTGTGTATGCCATCCACGTTTCTCTCCTGAACAGCTTCAACGATGGACCAGACACCTACTACGCTTTTTGACTCATATGAACAAGACTTCAAACATATTATATCAGGTATCTCGGGTAAATTGGAAGGCAGTGGAAAGAATCTCGTGGGAGGTAATGCTGCACGTCCGATCGTGGACCGTTTTCACTTCATCTCATTCTTCAACATTAGAACAGAGGAAAGCAGCACTTAGGCGGGTCGAAATAGAACTTGATGAAGCCGATGATATTGTATGCTTTTTATCGCGTGTATGGAGGTGGCATATAAGCTGATAGTGTTGCAGGTATCGCAACTTGAGGTGGAGATTCAGGGGATTCCGCACTCCATTAAAGCTCCATATGCAGGTCGACTCAAGCAAGTTAAAGCCGATCTTACGAGATACAAGAAACTGTCCAAAGAGTCGCATTCTCAAGCAGCGAGGATAGACCTGCTCGGAGGGTACAAACCCGCTGCGTCAGGATCAGACGACCCCTACGATGAACAAAGTGACCGCACCAGGCTTCTCGTCGGAACAGAAACGCTCAACGGTGGTAGTCGTCGCATTTTGGAATCGACCAGTATCGCTCTCGAGACAGAATCACAGGGTACGGACATACTCAGGACACTTCGAGGACAGCGGGAACAAATCGAGAATTCTCGTAACATGGTACAACCTCAGCTACATTCCTAACACTCTCCGTTCACCCATATTCTAGCTTCATACCACTGATATCCATGTTGACCGAGCGTCAGGAACAATAAAGGGCATGATACGACAGTGAGTATTCAAGTGTCATTGAGAATTCCTTGTTAATTGGCGTCATCAGTATGAAACGACAACGAATCGTTTTCAGCCTTATTGGGGCGTTCTTTGTGATTCTCATCTGCACGATCCTGTATTTCAAACTTGTCAGATGATAAATCTTGCAGTGTACTTTATTTTCTTCCTCGAACGATCCTACGTATGTAACCTTGTACTCCTGTCTAGAATATCAATGAACTCCTAACGATACGAACGCTTAGTACATGATTTGCATTCAAGAATATCCTACTTTACATTTCCATGACTTACCAACTAACATCAGTACTCACTCGTAAACCAAGCGGAGAAACCCCAATATTAAGTACCAACCCTTCTTGCAGCAGACGACCCAACAACCGTCGCGTGCGTTCCGCTTGTATTTCTGAGACTTTGGGACGGACTGATACCATTGAGAGCCGTCGATTAACAGATTCAGAAGCACTCCCAACATTCCAGCGACTCCTGACCATATTGACGAAGCAAACAACGTCAAAGGCGTTCACGGATTTACCAAGGAAAGGCGAATGGAAAACTGTGAGTCTCGTTAACATGGGCACGGTAATATCGGGCTGTTGTTTGACGGTTATTTCTTCAAAAAAATTCGACGTTCGTATAGGGAGGTCAATGACGAGGGATTCGAGTAAAGTCGTAGCGCGTAATAGGTTCAGCAGGTCTTTTATAGGAATCTTGAGCCTGTAGAGGACAAGTGACCGCAACTGGTTTAATTTGATTGGAGAAAGACATTTGGGGTTCCATACTCCAGGACGTTCGACGCAACCAATAGAAAGAGAGCGAAGGGAGGGAAAGTGAAGATTATCCATCATCCTTGGATACCCGAATGTATGAAGGACAATCTTCAATGTCAGCAGATGTTCCAACGTGGTTTCACTTCCCGCGACATGCGGGGAGTCCATTGCGGTAGCTATGACGAATAATCCATGCTGGAGGGCGACACATCTTCTGATAATCGTGGACCACGATTGCGCAGATAGCCACAACCCAGATAGACAGAGATGTGTGAGCTTGGGGAAGGGAAGGACATCAAAGCGGTGAACCACAGGATGCTTGTACGAGACAATCAACTTGCGAATGTTTGGAAAGGTTTCCGGGCTCATCGCATCAGTGTATAATGGATAGTCAGTCCGAACTGCAACTCGTTCGATCTTCGAGAAATCCAACAAAGGGCGAATGTTTCGCAGGATTGTTCGAATGGAATGGCTCTGTACGGCGCTTAGCTCGAGGTTGGAGAGTCGGCTCCACACACCATTGAATGGTAATGAGCGGGAAAAGCCCGGATGTAAGGAAAGCTCGGGTTGAGGCCCAGCGTTGAATCGAAGAGAGAGGGGTAATACCCCGGCGAGTGAAAACCATTTCTCAGCCACTTGTGGGAGTTTCAGTACTTCTTTCGTTTGGGATAGTGTGATAAAAGTCCATAATTGAGGGGTATTGAGAGCTATCCGCCGCCAAGATGTGCAAATGCGGCAAAGGAGTAATGGTGCCTCTGTAATGATAGGACGTGGATACTGCGGAAGACATGCAATGAAAATTTCTCCTAGAATCTCAGAAGGGATGATGCCGGGGACCCTAAATGAAGATGAATCGATACGATCGTGCAATTGCTGGATTTTGATTCGTTGTTCTTCAAGATCCTTCGCTCGGGCCTCCAGCACCGCTATACTCGCAAGATGTTCTTTGATACTACGATTTGTAGAGACGACTTTCGAATCCAGGTTCGCTGCCTCACCACGTAGTCGATTGAGGATGGAGCCCAGTTCGACGCTGTTGCCAGTGCCGCGAACCCGATTGATGTGTCCTTCAAGAATCTTCCGCCCATCCTTATCGATTTTCTCCGAGTTAAGGATAAAGGAGACTTATCGACATAAATCAGCGATATTAAGTCAGGTCGGTCATTTTGGACAATAATCTGACCTTCTTCGCTTGTCAGCCGTATCGCAGCTCCAGGTAGAAGAGGTTCGAGACCAGTTCGTTTGCGCCTCGAACAGATCTTCGGGTTCGAATCCAATTTCTGAACCTTCGGGCTTGTGCTGGTGTACATAGAGAAGGAAAGAAGAACATCCTAAGAAATATCACGTGATGAGGAAATAAATCAATGACAGTCATGATGAGTCATCTGAGGATAAGCAACCATTATTCCTCATGACGAACGCATCGACCGACTAGAGACAACCCTTTTGCCAACTACGCCTTTCAAAGTGAGATTCGTGAGCCGCTACTCCCTATCCCTTCGCGATCCTCCTTCCAGAACCCATCTCAAAAATAAAATTTATCAACAATTCTAAGATCTTCGGGAATAACCATCTACTAATACGCCATCCCTGCAACCCATTCATTCTTCATTTCCCCCGCTGAAAAGGATTGTAATGTCCTTTCAGGAACGGATACACGTACAGACATATCCCCCATTCTACTATTCCGAAGGCTCTCCAATCCATCCATCATAACGTTGTCTTTGAGATAAATAACCTTGCGTAAATCGAGTGCAGGTCCTGCCTGAACGATAAGCGATTTCAACTGTGGGGGGAGGCGTGGTGATGAAAGGTCGTCAGTCGAATCTAATGCGTCATCATCGCGCCCGTTCGACTTCAAGGCGTCTTCGACCTCGGAAACGAATGACCCTGCCGAATTCAGTCCGGTTATTCGTAGAGTTTTCAGGGCCGGACAAGCTTCTTCTAGAGTCCACATCTGGAGCAAACCAGAAGGGTTGCGGTTTCCGTTAAGGTGGAGGTATTCCAACTTGGGGAATCTTTTCGGAGAGGAGAGAAATGGGTAGAATCCGTGGATGGAGAGTCGTCGGAGGGCGGGGAATGGTGTACGGAAGACTCTGGCAATGAGTGCCGTGCTGATAGGCGATTGTGAGAAGAGAGAAAAGGATTGCAAGGTGGGTGACGCATGTGCGAGTATCTGAATGACAGATCGTAAGATCTTGTGAGGAGCTTCTGCATTCGATGCGGATTGGGTCGTTTGAAAAGGCATGTCGGATAGGAATAGGTGGTCGATGCGGCACAAATGAAGGGGTACAATTGCTAATCTCTCTGAAAGAGCAGAAACTCGATGTACCCCAGAAGCTGCGATGGTACGGTATAGGTATGGCTTCGACACTTCATGAAAATATGTAGAAACCGTGTTCAATGCAAGGACGGAAGCCGCATCTTCTACACAAGTCGATTCGCAGATGTGATGATGGAGTTCGGGAGGGAGTTTATTCATCGTGTTGGGTGTAAAGCGTCGTCTGCTGAAGAAAACGCCATAACATTTGTGAATATAAATTACAATACAGTATGATGCTCAGATGGCGACATTTGGCGACATCCAGATATCTGTGCACGTGATGTGATGATTGCATTTTCCTGATAAAGAAACTTTGACCCGACTCGGAATCGTTAATGTTAAGGCCAATGGGCATTTCTCGAGCGAATGTATGAGGTGGTTCTGCTGGAACCTACAGGCTACCCCGAACATCACAAGTGGATATTCTTTTGTACCTAGTGGGTTGCTAGTGGGATCTAATTTTGTTGCTACGAGCGGTGAGTGGTGGATATTTTTGTCTATTAGAATTGCATATTCAACGAAATCTTGCCCCAGTTCCAGAAGGTGTAAACGGTATTTAAGTATGGCCTATTGACGGTTTTCGATCACAATTCTGGCCATTGGTTAAGGTAATAAGACATCAATAAACGGCAGACAAGTTGACACAGCAGGAATTATTGAACAATGTGTGACTTGCTGGCTAATTGAAAACATGCGATCCTCAGAACGCAAATTCTGCAAATCTTTCGAAGATTTCAACACTGGATTGGAAACAATCAGCGTTTCAGGTCGGATGAGTGACATAGATCTCACAATGCTCCCAACTTATCCTTGGTGACAACGTATATCACCATGCACCAGCCCATCTCCAAATCAACACCGTCAATTTCGTCAATCCGATTTCGTGGGGCCCGACATAGATCTTCAAATACAGGTGCACTAGGTTGGCGGGGCCACCGTGCTCCTGCGACGACATCCTTGATCGTTGTCTCTCGAGGGATTTTGAGCAGTCTCCCGCGAGAGGACATTATGATTAACACTTCGTCTCTCTCGTGAGCTAACGCCGCGGGCATGCTTTCTCGATAAGGGCCAAATATTGCTATAGAAATGAACAAGCTTCCAACGAAAGTCCAAATCGTTTCCTGTTCGGACACAGGCGTCTCTTCACGTCCTGAAAATGGGGTCGGGCTATTGGGATTAGGATAGTAGAATGGAGCGCGGACGGTTATTGGAATTGCCATTGGCGTTAGGCTCGGGTCAGGTAAATCATGGTCAGGTCTGGAGTCAAGTGTCGAAGGAAATTGTCATCGATTCTCGAAAATCTGCAATGCGTTCTTCCACCTCAGGTGGGGGTAAAGGGAAAGTCGCGCGGGAAGGATGAAGCCTCGAGCCTGTGAACCCTTATTCTGTATTGGCTAGTGTGAATGGTCGTGGCACTCACATCAATGGCACGCATGAGATCATCTCTCCGCCTGTTCTCACTGTCATCGCTAGCGGCTGCTCTAGAATCGAGATCCTTCTTAAATTCCAATTCACCTTCTGATATTTTTGCCCCAATTTCTTTCATGATATATGCGAACTCTGCATAGTCCGCTTGCGCTTCGCCATACCTTGCCATTGTACAAAACAGTTTGGCTCTGCGATAACGGCATTTGGCAGCGAGAGGCTTGGGTGAGTCTTGACTTGTAAATTGCGGTGAAAGCGCGTGATTGACATCTCTCAAAGCCTCGTGGATGACGCCATAAAACATAAAAGCCTGTGATCGATTGGAAAGAAGTATGCGTTGCATTTCTATTGGGATTGCATCGTGTACATTGTCCAGTGCTTGGGTGTATAACTAGTTTTCAGAGGTAAACAACCTCGGAACGAGGGTATTATCTGAATGGCCTGTCGATAGTTCTGGCTCCTGAACTCTTTATTACTTGAAGGATTCAACTAAATACGTGAGTGAGAAGTCATGTTGTGTACTAGTGGGAGCGGAATTTGCACAAACTGATTGATAACGACATTGTTGCAGCTTGAAGATGTGAAAGTAATACGTCAGGGTTTGTGGGGAGTGCACAAAACCTCCCAGAGTCACAAAAAGTTTTTCAAGTTGAAAAAGGTTCAAGACCGTCCACGTGCTGCAAAACTGAACAAGTTACGAGGCAATGCGGCCAAACGTTGACTAGGACTGCCGAAACAAAATTCAGAAGAACAGTGGAAGGTGCCGGTGACATGTGATAAGGGAAATGACGGATAATTCGATGTTTGCCCCGGATTTGTGGGTGTGGTCTATCGATGTAACCACTTGCGGCCAATCTTTTGGGGCTACCAGTCGTTTCGTTATTCTTGAATGCTGGTGAGTGATAAGATCATGTAGTGGCCTTAGTATCAGGTATCTGACCAACTTTCATATAAGATGGGACGTCAACTACTGCGTTCACTACCCTGGAGTAAACGGACATGGTCCTGAGAAGGAACTCATGGCAGTCATTGACCTTTCGTACACTTGTACCAAAATGTGGTCGACCTTATCGGTATATTATCCTCCCTTTCGCTATACAGTGCTGCCATATACCAATGTTCCCCCGAAATGTTAACCGGCTCCCCTTTTTACGCAGTTAACCGACGAAAAAGTGCGGGCATGACTCAATACTTTTGGATGGAATAATACTGGTATCTGATTATTGATCACGGACACCAGGTTTTGCATGTCGTAAGTGCCCCAATTGAGCAACAGTTTACTACATCAACGTCCAGTGACGACCGCTCAGATTTATCATTTCAATGGATTCTAAGATGGCTAGTTCGAGGGTCCATTATTATCGGTTTACGACATCCGATATACGGTTCGGACTTTCGTCGGACTAGTGATGGCGCTATAAAGCGTGGTTCATACAATGTGCGTTTGTAACACATCTTTTTGTGTCAGCCAATCGACATTGAAAGCTCCATGGTGCGTCTCTGCTCTACAAATCCAAAGTTCACCTCTAAACAAGCCCAGTCCCTGCCCTCGAAATCCGTCACGGAATACTCTCTTCCAGCTGCTCGTGAAACTCACGAAATCATAGCCGTGAACGACAACCTTCTTCTCATTTCACAACAGTCGGACAGCAGTCTCGTCAAGGTCGTCCTTGACAACAATGGTCTGCCCAGCGGTTCGTCCAAGTGGCAGCTGACGACACCCTTCTCTGGTTTGCATGGCCTCGCCCTCGGAGATTCGAATTCAATCGTTTGGGCAACCGCTCAATTCGACAACGTCGTCCTCCGAATCGATCCCGGCGAGAGCAATATCAACTCTGCTCCAACTGTTGTTTTGACCATCCCCATCCCTTCCTCTGCTTTAGGACCCCACAGTATTCTCGTCAACGACGGAAATTTGTGGGTAGCATGCAAGGACAGTTCTCATGTTGTTCGCATCAGCATCGCAAATACGAGCAATACCAGCGTGTACTCCGTCAGTCGTCGTCCCATCTTCGTCGCCGTGCACTCTACCAGCAAAGACGTCTACGCTAGTTTGGACATGAGTAGCAAAATATGGCAGTTGTCAAAGGACGGAGGTACTAAAGAAATCGACATTCCTCCATCAGTCGGAAACACACCCGTCGGTCTTCTAGCTGGACCAGACGGAAACGTTTGGGTTACTCTATTGGGTAATTCCACCACAGGTACCGGTACTTTTGGACGCATCAACTCGGACGCGTCCATCACCTGGTTCAGCTTGACATCCAACATCGGACTGAACGCCGGTCTGATCCACATCGCGTTTGACACAAATCCTTCTCGGTTCTGGTTGTTGGGCTCGTCGACGGCCAATGCCTCTGCTCCCAACGCCGTGTTTACAGTGACAGTTGCTGCCAAGAGCACCAGAATTGCCGTCCAGAATACGATTATGCTGCCGACTCAGTGGAGTTCGACTTATCGTGTCATATCCCGTCGTGGGAGCTTGTATGTGACCGAACTCACAACGTCGACTCTGGCCCGTATTAGTGGGGCCGTCGTACAGGGGTGGCCGGTCTGGCCGGTCAGTGAAACTTGGGATCAGTATGCAGACTTTGGTTTGGGCTTGAAGGCCAAGGACATCACTTATAACAACACTCCATGATTTCACTAGATATAAGGACTTGGCCATGCCAAGACTTTTTCCCCTAAAGCAGATCATAGCGATTATCTAACCTCCAGATTCTCAAGACGGAGAAGTATGAATGGAACAACTTCTTTTTACTTACATACTAAGTTGTTTGCTGTTTCTCTTTTTCGAAGTAAGATACTGCAGCGTTCATTTCCTCGATTCAGAAGGTGCTCAAAGCAGTTTTAACACGTCCTTTCCACCCAGCAAGTCATACACCGTATTTGACGTACATAGCACCTCGCTTGGGTAAGCTATTCCGTTAACTTATCTTGCACTGGAAGAAGAATCAAGTCCATGGTCTCTACGTCTTGAAGGAAAAAGAAGAGATCGGGATCCATGTGGACATCGGGAAATAGAAAACACTTTCCATCCGGATTTTCAAAGAAGCCAAGAACCTGTTCAGGGGATTTTGCCTTAAAACCCAGGCGATCGGAGCTGCCCGACAACCATGTTACTGGGCAGCTATACATTTTACCATCGAATCTGCGTTTCAAGGACACTAAAGTCACCCCGAATCCCATGACTTATCACAGTGAAAAGCATCGGATAAGGACTTTTTGCCTCCAAAAATGTCCAACATCACCAGAAGTACAACTTCCTCTTCAAATATGAATCCCTGCGTCTGGTTGTTGATTCCCGAGCGAACGCCGTCTTCATCATCTCCTTCGTCGTGGTCTCTGTGTACTCTGCAAAGAGGCAACTTAAATAGACAGCTATCAATGGTTCGCAGAGATAGACGGGGTAGTTCTCCTCTGGAAGCAATATTTGTTCAGGAGTAACTTCCATGTGACCGATGCCAAGCATTATGATATCGTTCATGTCTCCCTCCATGCAAACCGACACTTGAATCCCAATCCTCCAGTGCAAGAGAGCGAGAGAGGCAAATTTTCAAGACATCGTCTAGAGAGAGAAGTCTTATAAGGGCCGTTAGGTCAAGAAGGTATTATACATACGGTCGTTTGTCTCTATGCAGTACCGATTTGTCCGTAGAGCTTTATTACATCCAGTGGGAGGGGGTCTTCTTGTTCCTCTAAGTCTAGGGCATCGGTGATGATGAATCCCGTCAAGGACTTTGCGAAAGCACTAAGAACAAGGTGTGGTGACTTCGTGTCGAAGAGTAGCTCAATCAGGCTGGCCGTAAATCGGTAACAGGATGATTAAACATCAGTGTAAATTATTGTCTCACAACAGCCACAGCTGTGTCCACCGTCCAGAAAACTAATACGTTATGCGGTCCACCACACCGCATGCAGGTACTTGCGGATATATTTCTCATGGTCTGTGTCGCCCTTCTTGAATCACGTGACATCAACAAAGACCTTTGGATACTCCACCAATTTTGCGGATTGAGAACTGCAACCACCTTCATTGATAGACCAGTTCCGCCAAGAATGACCCCTTGAAAATAGCCAGCATTCCAAAGAAACGTGTAGAACGAATTCAGAACTGGACGCGCCTGAGACCCGGTGGCGGAAGGAAAATATTGCTCCAGATACTCGACTCCCTGTTAGGCTTCGTCGATCACAACGAATAGCCGTTGGCCCGTTCGTAAAATATCATTTCCTACAATGTCTGGCAGCTCGCCGTATATGGATTTTAGTGTCCGCCTGACGAATCATTTGAAGGATTGCTGAAGATGTCCACTTTTTCAAAGAAGGGAGGCATGGCTTGGATAAGGACCCATCTCCTTCGGACTGTTCTCGCATCTGTACCAGGTGGCAGTTTTTTCAAAAGACCCCTTAGAACAAAGAAACGAGCACATATAACCATCGTAAAGGCACGACCTGCGATCTTGTCAGACTTATCCCAGTCCTTCACGGTTTTCACTGTAGTGGTTGTATTGATAAAGTCCTTCGAACCACCTACCCGGTTGTCTGAACCGGGTCTACATGATATATAATCCCCAATTGAGACAGAGGCCCTCGAGTGAAAGGCGAGTTTTGCCAGAGCCTGAGACGGTAAAATAAGTGGCTATACCAAGCAAAATGGGGATTATGTATCCACCATGAATGAAGGACAAACACTGTATCCGTTTTAAACAAGGCTTCAAGCCGGTCTTCGTCTGGGTGATTGCCCAGGTCGTGGAGTAGAAGATTTTTCGACTTGGGAAACAGAACCCCGGGGAGATCTGGAATCAAATTATCTGGTCGCGTTTTACGATAGGGTACAAGAGGAGGGTATTATGTTGATGTACGATTGGTTGTCACCAATGCCCTTTGCACCGGCGTGCATGGTTCCTCGGGTTTCGTACGAGACCACTCAGGAGAAGCTGCTTTTTGAATTCCAACGGAGGTGAGGTGAACGCAGGGAGTGAGTGGAATAACTTTGCGTACCTTCCATAGAGTAGCCTTCATCAAAAATTATTTCGTCCTTCGCGTTTGCAAAACCGGTGGACTCGGGGAGAGTAGATGGACGAAGATTTTCTGGAGGTCAAGACAAACTGGGAGTCTCAAGGTGAAATATCACATACGAAGGTTTCGTATTGCCCTGAATGAATTAGACTCCCATGCGTGTATCAGCATACTGTAAGACAGCCCGAGCCCCACGCCTAGCCGCTACACCAAAAGGTCCGAATAACAGAAGAGATGACTCTTCTGCCAACTGGGGCTATATATGGTGAGTAAGGCGGCCAGCCTTACACTCTCCCCTGCCATATGAAATTCAATGTCTTGTACAGCTAGCTTATGTAGCCTCAAGGTGCATTGGTGATTTCTGTACGTAGACAGTTTGTAATAGGAGATTTTACCCATACACGGAACCCCAGGGGGGTTACCCTGCAACTTGCCATAGAACTGAATTCTATAAATCCGGCGTTGTGCACGCGAATCGAACCCAGGCTGACAAGCTGTATCTCTTCTGTTAATGTAAGACAGCCGGAGCCCCACGCCTAGCCGCCACACCAAAAGGTCCGAATAACAGAAGAGATGACTCTTCTGCCAACTGGGGCTATATATGGTGAGTAAGGCGGCCAGCCTTACACATACCCTCCAATTGTAAGTTGTCTTTGATCTAAGACCTCGCAACCTCCAAGGAGACATATTTCGAGTCCAGTTTCTGATTCGAATTTTCAACAATCATATTGAGGAGCATCGCTGTAGATGGAGTTTTGCGAACTTCTGTAAGGACCGTGGTGCCTCGTCGCATCGTTAAGGTCATTGGGCACCGATTCAAGGGTCTCTTTGAATACCCTTTTTAACACTAGGGAATCTCTCTTGCGAGTGGTGGAGTGTGAAGATCCGGGAATCATGCTGGCTCGAAAGTGAGTATCAGAGTACGAGTGAGTCTTGACGTGATCACGTAACTGCGCGTGACCGTGACACTCCTATTGACATAATTCTCACTCCTGCTATGCTCGTCTGTTTATTAAAACGATCTCAAAAGGAGGGTTAAGGGATACTGACAGTGCTGGGTAGAAGGTGTCAACGTTGAAGATGCAGAGGCCAGTTTGTTTGATCTCACAAGACTGCGACTGAGCACTGAGCACTGAGTTAAGTTCTCAATAATAGTAATACTCCATCCCGATTCCAATCACAATTTTGTCTAGATTGACGAGTCCTATGCTTCTTTTTGAAGTAAGCTACAAAAAGTCTCCGCCAGACCTATTCAGTTAAACACTCATTGAAACGATACTCATCGCTATTTTTCTAGTCGAGGATTCTATCCGGAAGCACCCCACACACACGATCATCGACAGGTGGTGGTACATTTCACGGGCTATTTACATTTTACATTTCCGTTTTTCTGAGTTACGTAACTAAAAAGGCTTGGAATTCAGGAAACTTGTATCATGAACCTGGAAGGAGTTTGGGCGAACACTTCGTCATTTGGACACCAAATCCGACAAGTTGACAAGGACGCTGAACTGGCCGCTAGCGAGGTTGGCTTTGGGATCGACTTGGACATTGAAGTGCTGAAGGGCTTGATCGTATGAAATGTGGGCCAGAGGAAATACGACAGGACCGGGGCCAGTGGCCACGTTCGGAGGCTTGGGAAATTTTATCTCGGGATAAACTTCATACTCTCCTGGGACGAGCAACACAGTTTGGCTGACTTCGACCACAATGTCTTTGACTTGACCGACGCCACCTTTGACAATGGGTCTGACATGCAACGCGACGCTCCCAGTGTTGGAAATGGGAAGATTGCGCGCGACTTGGATTGTACTTTGTATGTGAAATCAGCAACTAGTAAGAGGCAACATTGACGTCTACACTCACGCTTTTTGAGAAGTAGCCATGTTGGACGAGTCGTTGGTGAGTTGTATTTGTTGTACACTGGCGAGATAGTGCTTATATACTGGAAAGCCGCAGCATTCTGGACCCACGTTCGAATCTAAATCTGTTCTGCAACAATCCATATTTGATTCAAAAGGCGTCCAATGCACTTGAAGTGGTCAGCTGTGTATTGAAGTATTTTTGGCAAGACTATAAATAAACCATTTGTGGTGACCACCTGAAGAATACGATTCAGAGGTCATTCTTACCTACCACTGTGATTTAGTTCGTAGACCGCGACAGAGATGCACCCATCCTCGGCTAAGGGATCTGTGCTGATTGAGAACGGCAGTATGACAAGTGCTGCGAGCCTGCGACAATGGCGGACTTTTTTAAAAACATCCTAATCGGAGACTCCTCACGCCGTTCGGGGTATTTCTGTTGGCGACGTTTAGCAGCCTAATATAGCTATCGCAGTAGCAAAGTGAAGATATGAAAAACGGACTTGAAATGGACTGTAGACTTGAGGAATTCCCGACGAGCTAGTGAAGACGCCCGTTCAACGCCTTCATGGCATGATGACGCGTTTTCGCCCCAGATGAACAGATCCCTCTATTTTGGAGCCTCAGTTGGCCGAAGGAGACGGTGATGAAAAACGGACGGGCAAGTTCCAAGAAGATCAGACGACTCGGTTTGTAGCACTGACCCCCACATTCGTTTGCCGTTTCCTCATATCCAATTCCATTTGTTTCAAGTTGTTATTAGGCATCTCATGGTAAGGGAGGGTCTTCTCTCTTCAAACTCGAGGCTTTTACCCAGACGACCGCTCTGATAGTGTTATGATTACTGTCAAATTATGCCAGCACCTCACCGATTATGAACTTCCACCAGCGCTCAAGCTCTCAAATTCATTTATGGGAACTCAACATAAATGAGTTCAACAACACTTGCTGAAACGTCATAACGAGTGGTATACAATAAGTTGAGATCATGAGAAGAGTCCCCTCAAGGCCTTTCCCGGGGCACTAATCGTATGAATGTCTCCTTTGATCCTATTGCCAATCGCCGACATAAGGGTATCCTCGATCTCCAGAACAGGAGCGTTCTCCCCCTTTTCTGCGGCCTGCAAATGAGGGATTGCATATTCCGTATTCTTCTTGTTGAGAATGGTAAAACTAAAAATTCATGATTAAAATCGCGTTGTCAATCCAAGACAGTAAAAATGGAATAACTGACTGGTCCGCTCCTTTGCTGACCCCAAGTTGAGTGCAGTGTTTCGCGTCCCATCTCGCACTAGTGACGTTGATCACGCAATCTGTGGCTCCGTGACGAATGGTAAACGGCCAGGTAGTGCTATACCAGAATGAACTTCAATACTTATGGGACAATGATGGTCCCGACTTACGCAAATAGTATTGTCGCGATGGGACATTCACCCGCCCAAGTGAAATACTTGACATCGGGATTGACCCGAGTCCTTTCACTGAATTGAGCGACAACACTAGGTTTCATATCGATGAGGGCCGGCGCATTTATTCCAACGACCTTGACGAGAGCATCGACAAATTCTGAAAATTGCATCAAGGAACTGCTTCCGTATAGAAGAGAGGGCGGTGATACGAACGGGTTGTCTCAAGAGCATTGACACCATAGTGAGGCGTTCCCTTTTGGAAAACCGTCAGAGTAAAATAAACCTAGTTTTGAAATCAGCCTCACAAAAGTGGTCACGGTGAGAACCTTGAACTTGAGTTCGTCAGTCCCAGACCTAGCAGCAATGTCTCGGGCGTTTAATCCGCCCTACGAAATGTCGGTGCGCCATACTGACAACCTGGAAATGAAGGTGAAACAAACCATAGAATGGGCGATCAGATGGACAGTTTTGCCATGGAACTTTGCGGTAATGTCACGAATAGCAGACTTTGTCCGCTCTTCGATAGTGTTGAGCGGTGGGATCTGTACCGTTAGCATGTCCGCCTTTGGAACACCCGCCTCTTCGCGCAAGGCCTCCTCGACAGTCGCCAAACTTCCGCTTAAAGCTGGGATATCGCCAAAACCGTGGATGAGAACGACTGGGTAGCTGATTTTCCGTGCTTTGGATGTGTAATAAGACCCTGAACAGGGTAAGCAAAAGAAACGCACTCATTGGATGGATTGAACGGGCTAAGGTCTTTTGTGAAGGTTATGCGTGTCGTAGCAAAGATGGAACGAGCAACCGAGCAACTTATATTCTGTCCGCGAAGTTCGGAAATATTCGGTCCATGGCATGAGGCGTTGAACGACATCGAATCACGGGAACCCCTCAATAGGCATTTATGTACCTAGGGTCGCTTCAGTCGATCTAGGCCTATGATACACCGTGGTTAATATTGATTTTTCCACACCCAGAAGGAACCGCATCTCATAGAAAAAGGCGTCGCTTTCCTACGAACAGCTGCAATGGAGAAGTGGGTGTCAGGGTGTTATCGATCAACTTGAGTTGACCAACATCATCTGAAAAACAATATCAACTCACCTACAAGTCAGTCCCTCTGGTATCCGTTCGCCGCAGATTCGTCTATTGATAGGTATGCCTTCCGCCACGACGACAATTCGCCACTGTGTACTGGCCTTCTACTGGAGCACACTACGACCAACCAGAGATCAAGCAGCCATAATGGTTGTCGACGCTGGTAGAGAGACATAGAACGCTTATTTGCATGGGGACATGAAACGATAAAATAGTCTTGTGGTGGAGTGATCCAAAGTCGTGAATTATGTAACCGGTTTACATAAAGGCCGACGCGACGCATGTTGTGTTGATCGGTCTAACGTATTAGCTCCCTCTTTACGCGAAAATTTCCTGCTACTATGCAATGGATATATATGAAGGTTTCAAAGTCTTAAGAGTTTCGAGCTGATGCAGTACTGGAGAAAGTAGGGGGGGAAGACTGCCCTACCTCTATTACTTCTCGGGTCGAGTAGCGGACCCGGAAAGCAATAATACAGATCGTGGAACATCTCCAAGGAAAGAGAATAAAAGGAATAACAGAATTGCGACAGGACATCCATCAAGCCTTCAGCGAAAACAATTTGACCCACATGTCTAAGTCATGCTCTGCTTTCATTACAGCCAAAGGCTCAACACCCTTTGGCCAAGCAATTCCCTGGGAAATTAGTAAAGGGTACTTAGCCTGGCCTTCCTCTCCTGCCCAATTTAAATCGATCAGCTTGACTTTCCCATCTTTCATAATCATGATATTCGGAAGGCGGAGATCACCAAACACCAAACCATGTCCGTGCAACAACGCGAGGGCACGCCGAACTTCCAATGACACCCTTGTCATTGTTTCCTCGTTCATTTTGGGCTTTGCTTTCGCAAGGGTTTCGCCATTGATGTACTCCATGACAACCATGGAGATAGACTGATAAGATGGTTGACTGTCATCGTGGCGTGGTGATCCGCAATAGAGGAGTTTTGGTGCCAAACCCTCATCCGCAAGTATTCTGTGTGCCTTTT
>Ga0307517_10003612_pt1 | contig 24024 bp, 20 predicted proteins | sample 23_EM_MG_FD_194515 | JGI IMG/M metagenome (GOLD analysis project Ga0307517, IMG submission 194515) | Populus trichocarpa ectomycorrhiza microbial communities from riparian zone in the Pacific Northwest, United States - 23_EM | ecosystem: Host-associated > Plants > Roots > Unclassified | place...
CTATATGGAATATCCAAATAGTGGAGTCATCATACTAGACATACGAAGTAATTAGGGGGTGTTTGGCCAGCCAATTCTGATCTCAAATTGTGATTTCAGATCAGAATGGAGAGGCCAAACACCCCTTAGATTTCAACCTGCCATTTGTTTAGTCAGAGAATATCACTTGTAGGAATAAGTGGGGCCCCGCACAGGGGCAAGAGTGGGGGACAAGAAGACGGGGGCCCGTCTAGGCAATCAGCGGGGAAAGTAAAATACCCGCCCCGCCCCACAGCCCGGCCAGGGCCCCGTGTCATACGGGGCGGGGAGGAACGGCAAAGAGTTGACCCCGGGCCGGAGTAACGGCGGGGTCACAAAGTGAAAACCCGCCCCGCCCCGCCCCGTAACGAACACTACACACGGCGTGCCAAACACCCCCTAAGATTTATTGGAATTTATTAACGATATAAGATACTGCTCCTGAGAGCTATTAGTCAGTTGCAATATGTTATTCTTTTTCTCAGGAAAATTTTTCCAAGTCAATTGTCATTTCCAAAATGCCAAATCTTTGTCAGAAAGTTGTTATTATCTTCTCTTTAAAGGATTTCTCACTAGTAATTATTTTTTAATAAGTTCTAGTTGTCTGATGAAAAGAGGATTTCTCAGTTACAATCATATCTCAAGATGTAATAAGATTTGTATTAGAGTTGTATGAAAGACCAATTACTAGCAGATCAATACTACTTCTATTCACAATAAAAACAAAGGCCCAAATATTTTTACTAAGTAGCTTCACAGCTAGTAACATCTGCTGCAGAGAGTTTCTTGCATTGTAGTTAATTTCCTTTACTGTCTCAATTTCCAATACTGCTATTAAAACTCCATCAACTATATTATCTACATTTTTCACAGCATCTACCCTAGTATACAAGTGCTTACCTCTTGCAGACGAGAATCAAATGCAATATATTATTGTATGACAAGCCCTGCAAATACCCTTTGAGATATATAACAAATAGTTAAACAGTATCATTTACAATGCTTGTCTATCAAATAGTGATTTTGTCAAACAGTGGTAGTGTTCTATAATTGTTTATTGAATAGTAAATGATTGATCAGAAGACCTCAGAAGTTCTATAAGATTTATTAAGAACTTTATTCTTTGATTATATGATAGCTACAAATTTGTAGATTAGTTATACTAATACTCAAGTTTCTCCAGCAGAAATTGGTTAGATATATATCTTTCAAAAATACTAAGTGAGAAAGAAAGTCCAAATTGTTCATTATGATATTACTTTTCTTTTCATACACCTTTTCTTACTCTGTTTCCTTTGTTGTTTTCTCTCTTTTTTCAATTTTATCAGTTCAGGTTGAAAGTTATCTTATTCATAGAACTTTGTTCTTTCCACTCCGTCTTCATTATTATAATAGTTTTCTCAAAGAGGATAACTTCTTGTGGGTTTGTAACCTGCTTCAATTAACATTCCAGCAAGCAGAGTAGTAGTATTGTAGACATTTTTTTTTAAAAAAGTCATATATTTGTTGTTAAGGTACAAGAAATCGGATGGAGTGCTAGCTATGGCGAAAACAAAACTATAAAACAATCCAACGGCCTACTTTACCTCTTTATGGGACAAACAAATACCTCCCACCTGTAGGAAAACCATCAACCATGAAAAACGTGCCGTACCTCCAAGACCCTATAGTATGGGCCTAACCGTATACCAGCCACCAACAAAAGGCAATGGGGAGGAAAGCATAGGCAAGCCAAACATAAAGAAAGCCAACATAAATGTACAGGAGAAAAGAAACCCTGAGTAGGCTCCCCTAAACAAAAGAAAGGTAGGTTCGGGCACCACTGTGCGCCAAAAGGAGGGATAAACAACTAGTGCCTGGTGACATGGTAAGACCCTCTGTCGACCGGTATGAAGCCTGGGATGGTGACACTTCAGGCATGTAGGAGGGGGCAAGGAGGCAGTGCAATACCATGACAAACTGTAACCCAACACGAGGTTGCGACCGTAGAGTAAATCAGGGGAGCGGGAGAAGAGAGTGAGGGGAGCCATTCGGTGAGGACATCAGCAAACAAATGTGATTTTACATGAACCCGCCTCTGAACCCACCCTGTAGTGGAGTTGGCATCTGGTCAATATCCTGTGCATCCCATGAATCCTGTTTTGAACTTGAGAAGCCAAAATAGATATGTAAATGTTGTCAGTTAGGGCTGAAAATTCATGTTTGTCTACGTGATTGTTAGATTAATCTTAAAATGAAACGAGTTTTATGATTACATAAGTTCAAAAAAATGTCCCACTGGACGCAGCCAGGAGATGCAGGGTGTGCTGAAATTCAAAAAACGCAAACGGATTTTTTTTGCTGATGGAGAGCCACTCCGCAGTGAAGGTGCCCGCTGTGGATAGGTCAAATATGGTGCCAGGCAATGGGGCAGTCCGGTGCCAGCTAGGGAGGGTGAAGTAGTATGGTGGAAGCAGATCCAAATGTGGGAAGTGGGAGCAGGAAGGCTCTCTAACAACCAAGAAGTATGAACGCAGAGGATGGAGACAGGGTTATGATTTTTTGAACGCCGACCAAACTGACCAAGCAACTCAGGAGAGAGTGCAATACCAGAGAGCAGGGCCACCAGGGCAACTACTTCACCGATAGCTCGAAACTAGCGACCGTGTATTGACAATGGGAGGAGGGTAGCTGACCATGCAAATCACTAGGCAAGACGTGTCTTGAAGTGTAGGGTAAGGGGGAGAAACATTAACACAAGCGTGCTTAAACGAAGACAGAATCAAGAATCCCGTGGGAGGTGAGGCTAAAGGCCTCAGAAGGAGCTGAGGGAGATGTGTGTACGTGAAACTCCTAGGCAGAGGCCATCAAGGAAGATTAGAGGTGAAGGACACTCTCAGGATGATTTCTCATGATGTTAACATTTCAATCGCTGGAGGTGGAGCGGACGTGTTGGATGAAGTGGTATTGGAGATAGAGTGTGCTTTAATTTTAATTTTTATTATTTGATCATCATTTCAGTTTTTTTTTGGTATAAGAATAATAGAGGATGGTTTAAACTCTACAAGATATCAATGTAGAATGCAAAAATTAAACATAATATTATAGGTAAATTTTGATCATAATTACTCATAGAACAATATAGTTAGAAAAGAGTTAATAATATTCAAGTTTGTCAACATATTTATTAAGTGGAATGAAGGAGAGTTCTTAGATGCAGTATTTATGAAGTTACTATCATACTTAACATATAAAATCTGATCAGTATATTACATACACAGTAAACACAAGAAATGAGATGTAGTACAGGGTGATCTAAAAGTGATTACTACTCTCAAGTATTCTTCAGGCATAAAGTGTTTGATTATCAGGATGCAAACAGTTGCATGGAAGGAAAAACAAAATTACTTTTAGGACCATTTAGTCTAATATTAATTTCTCCACAAGATTGTAAGCTTTGCTGCTATTCTCTGTTGATACACTTACAGGAATTGAGCTAGCTACTAAACATGTAATTAGTTGTAAGATTAATCATAGAATCGCGGCTCTAGGGCTCAGAAGGATACTGACTATGGCTTCAAATGTGTCTTAAAATAAGTGATAAGTTATAGAGCTTTATATAAGAACTGTTTGAAAACTTAGCTTGAATAGGAATAGGGCTGAGATCAGCTCAAAAGTATCCCCTTTAGCAAGTTGTAAGGCTAAGGCCAGGTAAGTAAAAATTTCCTTTGTCCAATATGCTAATGAACACTAATTGCGATGTTTACTTGGCACTTCTACAAATAGATACCATACTACTTCTTACAAAAATAAGCAAGTATTTTTACTAGCTTTACCATGCATATATATTTTATATTAATTATTCAAACAAAATTATTATAATCCTTATTCACTTATTATTTCAGTCCTCATATGCTACCTATTTTGTCTCATTGACCACAATCATATTTCTGCAAACTGGATATGTATAAACTACAAATTGTACATATTTCTTTTAAAACTTTCAGATTATAGATTAGCTCACTTGCTAATCTAGAGGCCAGTAGTTTGTTATGCATTGTCAAATATAAGCAGAAATGACTTGTATAGGCTTTTAAATCCGTTAATAGAGCCTTCATATGTAGTAAGCAATATTTGTAATATAAGTAGAGGAGATAGATTGGGAGCTTTTCATGGAAGTAATACTATACATCTGATATATTAGATATGTAGCAGGAATGTATAGCAGTAACTGTAAAAAGTAAGTTACAATTATGCCAGTTTTTGTTCTATAAGGCCATGAGTTGTAATGGTAGTAGTGATAGTTGTAGTAGAAATAATTAAAATGATAGTTGTAATAGAACTGAGGGTTTCATGACAGCCATAGCAATAACTAGAGTTGATATCAAAGTTGATGTAATTTATTACTACTTTTCAATGATACACGTCAGCGTTTGTTAAGCCCATTTGAAGATCAGCTGTACTATACATAGTATAACTGATTCTAGAGTATTGCTCATAATAAATTATACTTATAAAGACCCTATATGAAAAGGACAAATATAAGGTAGTTAGAAACTCGAAGAGTAAACTTACTCTTATTCTAATAGCTACGCCAGTTGACTCTGATATTTAGTAGTACCTTCCTAGCATATTAGTATAATATGAGACTCAAAAGTAAATTCACTAGCCATACTACATGTTATGATAGATTTTTAATCGCTGAACAGTCTCCAATAACCAATTTTATAACTTCCTGCCAAATCTTAATACTTGTATTTGTGAACTTCTTTTTCCTGTCACTTTTTGCCTAATAGTATACAAGTACTAGGGGAGATGTTTTTGTACACCTAATGCCAAGTAATTGATTGAGTGAATGTGAAAAAAGACAAAGTAGCGAACAGTAATACATTTGCGATACAACAAGAAGAGAATACAATTATAAGGATTTTTGCTCAATAACTATAGTTCTAAGGAGGAGCTCCCAAGATATCCCAAATAAAGTGACTTAGAATCAGGACAATATGGCAGAAAAAGAGCTTCATAGTAGCTAGAAGTATTGTGACCATGGAAATACTATAGCGACATTAGAAACACCAACAAATCTATTTCGAAAAAAAACAAGCCTTTTACGAGAAACCTCAGAGGAGCTCCTTGGAAAAAAGGATAATAAAAGAAGTAAAATAGTATAAAAGTAGTAGAATGTAAATTTGAGAAAGTATGGCTCGGAGTACTCCCTCTTTGAAGACTCCAGTTCGGCCCCAATTTCTATTACTTCGTCTCTCTGGTCTAAGGTTAGACCATTATGTCAGCATGCATCCTGGTCTTTTCACCATAGTGCTCATATGGTAGGCATCACTGTCAGCACCATTTATTCCATTTGCAGTACACTAGTTACACCTCAGAAAAAAAGGATGGGCAAACAAAAGCTTCTCACTACTCCAATTCGCAAGCGGCTTGTAGCGACTGCAACTGCCAGTCAACAACACTGCTGTTTACTGTTACTCCAAATGGCTGAAATTGCTGATATAGTGGCTAGTAGTGAAACACTTCGTGATGCCATTGCCACAGAGGGCTATCATCGCCGAGTCGCTAGAGTTTGTCTATTCCTGAATTCAGCAACTACGATAGCATGCCAAGATTGGGCCCACCACTATGCAGACTAGACTCAGGCGGATTGGTGCAAAGTTGTCTGTAGTGATGAGTCAGCATTCAATGTAGGAGGATTATCGTCAAGTGGGAAGGTTTAGGTAAAAAGCATTTGGAGGGCTATTTAGTGCTAAAATTTGCGAAATTGACGTTAGTAATGATATGGGGATGCTTTAAAGGTAGAGGATTTCCTCTTTATATTTTTCTTTTTAATTTTATCCTTTTTTCCTAGCTCATTGTAAGCAATGCTAACATACAAAAATCATACATAAGACACACAGAAAGGCTCATTAATCTTTTGGGATAAAAAGAATTGCGGAAAAACGATTGCAGCTACCTCATTCAGTGAACATATTGTACCTCATATGCATGCATTCTAACGTGAGCAATGACAACAGCAATTGAACTATGTCTATCTGCAGCAGGACGGTGCTTCTCCTTATCATGCTGCCTATACCCAAAATCAGCTTAAAACACTCAGCATCTCGGGCTACCTCATTGATTGGCCTCCCTCATCCTCCGACTGTAACCCCATAGAAAATGTGTGGCGATCAATCAAACTGCGTATCCGTCAGCGCTGACCTTTTCCTACTACTAATAAGTTTCCTCAGGTTACAATTCAAGAAGAATGGGATACTACCACCGAGAAGGAGCTAAGAATTGCTAACAGTGTGCCTACTTGTGTCCGGGAGGCTAGTTTACCAATTTTACACTGCAAAAATATTTATGCCAACTCTTTCTCTATTCTTGTAATATACGTTCAGCTAGCAAATAGATGTTATACAGGGTACTAACAGCTGAATTTCAAGTTTTACTTTTTCTTTTTACTATTCTTATTGGCTTTATTTATTCTTATCGGCCTGGCTTTCCTATTTTCTCTTTTTTTTCTCTCTTAATAGTCCTTGTATGGCTTCTTTATTTCATATATTGTTTGTCGGGCGATGTGAGCATGTTTTTCTACTCAACAAAATATGTGTCTCAGGATACCCTTGTATTCTAAGTTGTGTACGAAATCTTTACCCCTATCACTTGTAATAAGCTACACAGTATCAGTACATATATTAGCCTTCATGCTTTCACATCACTTTATAATGTTCCTCGCATAATATTAGTAAAGACCATTACCTAATCCTCTTTCTATTACCTCTCCTCTGCTTATTACTAGATGAAAAATCTTAAAATATAAGTAAAAAAGAATAAAGCTTTAAAAATTTGAACTTTATTTAAAAAACACAATTAATTTATTCTATTTGAGTTCAAATTTTACTCTGCAAAAAAGAAGTTACAAGGTCTGGAGTTTTTAAGTTTTGCCTCTTATAAAAGTAGCAACCAAGTTTAGTTTTGTCAGTTTGCCTCTGAAACAATAGTTATTTTCCATTAAGCGACTGGCAAGAGCTGCATAGTAGCAGTACTTCTCACAATAATAATACTGAGAAGGGAAATTTGGGTTCTTAGAAGAGTATGGTTAGATAGTTGTCAAATCATGTCTGAGAGTAAAAATAACTGGACCTATATGAAAGAAAGAAAAAAATTAATAATCCTTTTTGCAGGGCCAACTTGAATCTCCTCTCGTACAGCTCAAAGAAAAATGAAGTTCGTAGATGATCGTTGATAATTACAATGATTAAAGAGAGAAAAGTCACTAAAGTGTGAACAAAATCATCCTTCTCATAAGATTGTCTGTGGTTGTGTTCTTTTCTATATATTGTAATGTTTTACCTACTAAGAGCTCTTAAACTACGTAACCTGAAGCTAGCCTATTTGGTCTCCCATGCTAACTACATCTCAATGGACATAACAATAAAACTAACTATCTATGCAAGCATAATTCGGTGAAATAAACCGCCAGACCTGACCGTACCTCTAAATGGCAGATACTACTTTTCACAGTGAACTACTTTAGATATTTGATTTTCATATACCCTAACAATTGCTTTGTACAAATATGGTACCACTTAGTGCTACTTGATTGTAAAGGGTTTTGGATAACATGAATTGAATAAGAATAAGGGAGAAGGACAAACTGGTGAATATTCAAATTTACCACGCATGTCAAATCAGATACTATTACTTAATATCAGTCAAGAACTTTCAGTTAATACAGGTAGAATGAATTCAGGTTTTTACCCAAACTAGAATATTGTGATTAGTGCACAAATTTGCACATTACTAGTTTTAGTATCCTATCTTTAATCTTGAGAAGCGGAAAAAAAACCTGCCATAAAACTAGGGGACAGAGTTGTACTACACTTATCCTATTCATCTAAGATGCAGTAGAGAGCCATCAACCACAAAAGTCTAAAATTTATTAATGAGAGAAACAGTTCTATGTGAGGTTAGTGTGAAGTATTGAAAGTAGTAGAGACAGCAGAACCCAGAGTAGTTATGCAGAAAGGAGTATAAAAAATCCAAAAAAGTAAGGTAACCACAAATTTCAGTAATCCCAGTACCCTCCACTTGTTCCAATAGTTTTCTTCTATTCTGCGTACTCAAATTGATTAAGATCAAAAACTTGAATAAAAATCAAAATTGAACAAGAAATAATAAAAGAAACAAAGCCAAAGAAAGGGGAAGTACCATAGTGGCTTAATACTGGCAGTAGTTATAGTTAGACTACTATCAAAGCCTGACTGGGGTGAGTAAATAACCTGTATAGCTGATCAAAGATGAGAAAAGAGTGAAATGAATTGAGATACAGCTGTAGTGGTATGTACCAGTGTGGGATAGATGAAAGCCTTCCTCTAGTTGGATGCTATGTCAACTTTGCAATTTTCAATTTCCTGGATGTAGTTGTGACCTTGTGGTAAACACGTTGATAAATCAGTGGAAAGTTGACTATTAGTAGATGATGAATTGCCTAAAGACTCAGACAAGTATAACATAAGAACTAAAATACTTGAACCAATTGAAAGGAAAGGAAATGTTGTGGATTGGCTGGCTGATCCCTATGTAGTTGTTTATTCTCCAAGCTAAGATACACAAAGCAGAGCTTTATATACAAGGAACCTTCATGCCAAGGTCCACTATTATCTCAATTTGGCCGCCACCCAAATAGGCAATCCCCGATTCCAACACTTCCCTATTACATACCTATGCCACACTGTTATTAAGGTTCCGGGTAGCACAACCCACTTGGACTGCGGCATGGCACAGTATGATAATAACTTATTATATACCAATCCTTGACCAACTGCTAACATGCCCTACGGTAGTTCTATCCGCAGCGCCAACAGATATACCATACGCACAAATCGCCTAACACTCCCACAAACTTGGACCACAGCCTCATTCTCTCGCGAACCGCGACGCGACAACTCCCACCGGCGGTAAGTCCACCCGGATCCACCACCAACCACCCCCGCACTCCCCCACCCGTCACAAACAACCCTCCAACGCCTCTACAGTACCCCCAGTACGCCAGACCCTTCCGCCTAGACAACATTCACCCCGGATCCAAGAAGAAGCCGAGAGAGATCTGGATCGACCCTAGCAAAGTTACCCCCCCTACCCCACCTCAAACACCCCTATCCCCCGCAAAGCTTGAAATTATGAAAAAGGTTCCTCCCAGCTGACCGCCACCCGAACGCGGAATTACAGGGGATGATGGCACCGGTTCCTACAGCGGGTAGATAACAAGCGCGTCACTAACACAAACCCCATACCCTAGAACTAAGCTTCAGGTTTACTTACCAGCAGCGATGAGCCCGTGCCATCCTATACCCGAGCATTTACCCCGTACTTTCCCGGCTCTCCGATTCGGGTCGGAATGCTAGCTATGGGCCGACTGCTACAACCATGGCAGTTGTGGAGTAAGTTAGAAATTACCGATCTTGCCATGACATCTCGCTTATCACACACTGTATATACCTGGTTTTCTACCATACGGTGCCTTGGGCGTGTGACTTCTCGTTAATCAATGTCGAACGCACCGGGAGTCTGGAATAGCAGACTGCGTTGGAGTTTCACGTGATAGTAGGGTATTTAGGAAGGAGAGATTTAGACTTAAGCTAGATGCCGGATGGTAAAATATAAAGATCCAATCTATTTACCTTGTCGACATGCCAATGTCAAACCTCCAAAGGTGTGCCAAGAGCTCGAAGCATATTTCCCATCCCCCATCGAGATTCACGGGATCGTCACCTCTATCGCTGGAGGGAAAAAGAACTAGAAAGAGTGGGGGTGGTAGGGGCAGTGATCTACCGGAGTTATCAATATGGTGGGAGTGTGGATATTATGGTTTTCCACTTTTTTGTTAACTGGATGAGCCGAATTGTTCCCACGACTTGCACTGTTCCTGGATAGGTTTCTATTTTATGGTCTGCATTTCCACGGCTTTTTGTTTTGATTTTTAAATAAACCATTTGTGGCGGTTGGATGGTTGTTGATGGGCCAAGAATTTTTGTTGTTTTGTTTTTCTCCGTTTGCCCTGATTTGTCAACACACCAACCCCGCGGTTGAACTTGTTCCATCACTGAATTTCTCGCACAAATCAAAGCGCATCCGTCTTCCATCGCGCCATTTCTCTCTCCACCCAACCGTCGCTACATAACACCCGATGATGGACACCTCAGCCTCAATTTCCCTCTTTCAAGAAATCTATACCACGACCCCCCGATCACCAACCCTGTACCCCCCCCCCCTCCAGCCCCCTGCGGCTCCACTGATGCTTCCCCTCGGGCCTCCTCCTCTTCTCCTCGTACAAAGCTTTGGCCAGCTGCTTATATAAAAAGCCCTCGGCCCTATGAAAATCAATGTTATGGTCCGAGTCAGTGAACCACTGCACGCGCATCTTCTCAGGACTCACGCCCTCATAAACCAGCGCGTCAGCAAGCACAGCCGAGTGCTGGAAATGCACATTGTCGTCGCCGGTTCCATGCTGGATGAGGAAGCCGCCGGCAACGTTTTTGAATCCGGAGGTCTTGGTTATCGCGGAGGCGTTGTAGCCCGCACGGTTGGTGGTTAGGAGTTTCATGTAGCGTTCCGTGTACATACTATCGTAGAAGCGCCAGTCGGTCACCGGGGCGGTCATCTATTCTACTTTAGTGGCTAGGTCGGGGGGGGTGGGCGCGGAAATGGGGGAGAGACACACAATGCCTAAAGAGAATGCTCCGGAATCCAATTCGAGAACTTTACCCGCAAGGTATCCGCCATAACTCCACCCCCAAATGGCAATTTTCTCACCGTCCACATAATCTCGCTTTGCATACTCCCTAGCAGCCCAGACTTGATCTTCCGCCTCCAACTCCCCTAGCCGACCAACGACCTGAGTACGGAATTTCCGCCCCTTATACGCCGTCCCACGATTGTCTACGCTGACAACTATATACTCCAACTCAGGATCTGATCCCAGGTACGTGCGGAAGTTAACCGTCCGGCGGAAGGTCTTCGCCGTGTATTGCGAGCCCGGGCCACCGTATATATCAAATAACACCGGGTACTTTTTCCCTTTACGAAAATTTGGTGGTAGACGCTCCAAAAGGTTGAGTTCATATCCATCCGGGTGCTTGAGTGTCGACCAGGAGATGGTTGGAAGAGCATACGCGGAAAGTTTGTTCTTGAGAGAGGCGTTGTCGTTTATTACTCGGATGGGTGTATTGGAGCTGATGCTGCGAAGTTCTTGCCATGGCAGGTTTGGTCCGTTATAGCTGAGGATGTAGTACCCACCCCCGGAGGAGAAGCTAGCACTGTAAGAGCCTTCCTTGGTGATGTCTACGAGGGGCTTTTTGGTCTTGCCATCAAGACTCACAGAAAAGATGTGCCGCTCTGTAGAATCACGTTCAGTGGATTGGTAATAGACTAGGCCGCGTTTAATGTCGATTGGGTAGACTGCGGCGACTGCCCAGTTTCCGGAAGTCAACGCAATTGGTTCGCCACCCGACACTGGGTAAAGATAAATATGTTGCCAACCGGAATGATCCGAGAGATCCACATAGGAGGGAGTAGGAAGCCCGGGGACATCTAACCAAGGGAGTCAGCGACTTTTCCGCAGACACCAAACACCCACAAACGGATAACTCACAAGTAATAGCATGATTACTATCCAGCCACCCATCCGTACCATCCCTCTCCCTCACAACCTTAGTATCCCCACTCTCAACATCAATCAAGACCAACTTCTCCCTATCCTGTACCCTATTCTGCGTGCGGAAGATGACGCGCTCATGCTTCTCCGCAACCCAGGCAACCTCGGTAATAATCAGATCATCCGGAGCATAGGTCTGAAAGTCAACCTTCCTCGGGGGAGACGGGTTGTTGACCTCGAGCAGGTGGAGTGTAACGGTGGGGTTTTTCTCTCCAACCTTAGGATACTTAATATGGAGATCTTTAGGATAAGGCGGGGCAACCCTTTGTCCGGCCATGTAGTATGGCACGGTATATGTTGGTACCTGCGTTTGCCCGGTTTAGTACGACCAATGCACCAGTTTAGTAGAAAAATGGGTGAAAAGCATACTCCCGTCTCGTCAAACCTCAAAAATGCAAGATACTCCCCATCCGGCGAGAACCACAACGTAGGCCCATCCGAGAAGATTTCTAGCTCCCCACATAAAAAAAAAGGCGAAAACCGTCATTCCACCTTCCCACTAAAACTTTGGGGGGGGGGTACAAACCCGCTTCATAGACCCAATCCGGTACCCCGTTAAACACGTTCCCCCCTCCATCCTTGGTGACCCTGGTGCTCACCCCACCCTTCCAAATAAACAAATCATTCCCCCGGACATAGGCAATCACATCACCCTGAGGACTCCACGCTGCATACTGCACGTCTCCATTCTGGCCTTCGACAAGGGGAACCAAGGTCTTTTCCTCCACGCTCCAAACATAGTAATCCGCGAGGTACGAGTAGCGGTACTGTTTCGTGTAGTTTGCGCTATATAGGACGTGCTTCGCGGACGGCTGGATAAAGTAGTCGTAGTAGTCTAGGTTCAACTCTGCGGCATCGACGAACATGCTGCTGGCGTTCGTGATGATGTTCCCCAGCGTTAGGCTGGATGTCGAGGGGTCCTGCACCACGTATGTCCCGTCCGAGGAATTGCCAGCAGAGATCCATTGTAGGGTTGCTCGCAAGACGCTAAAGTTTCCGGAGAAGGCGTCGGCAAAGGTTGCTAGTTTTTTGGAGCTCGAGGGGGCAAATTCTCCTTCATCTTCTGCTCGTGGGGTTGGCGCTGCATGGGAGATGGGTAATAATCCTAGAAGCGAGAGCAAGAATGCCGTGGAGAACCTCATTTCTATCCCAAGTGATCATCGAAAGGGAGGAAATGCTCGAAAATTGCTCCACTATTTATACAATACCTATCACAACAGCCAATTTCCCAATCTTCCAAAACAGCTTCATCCTCCGGCTGTTTCCCCGGAACAAGCACAGTACAAAATGCTTGCTACTGCACTGTACCTACCAATTCACGGCCACCGACTACTAAAGCAATCTGCAAATAAGCGTCCCCCCCCCCCCACCTCAGATATCGGACAAACCCCTATCATTTGAGAAGATTTGCGCCCACCATGCCGTATAGTAAATCTCCCTGCGGGCACGAAACGGGGGGGAACAGAAGGTCTTAGGGTAGTGCAGGTACAACAGCGAGGGGCTGTTTCTCCGGTCGGAAGGGGCTCTTCAACGGTTAATTTGATGAAAAACTGGTGGCGGTCTAGGTTGCATACCGAATCGGGTTGCGAGCCGGGTGGATGCAGGAACGGCGTTTGTTTTTTTTGTCAAATCCGCGGATGCAGGAACGGCATACGAGTAGATCCCTTTATTATACTCGAGTAAGGTGGTATGGACCGGTGGATGACGGTAATCACTGCACTACACGCTTCCTGGAAAACCAGAGGTTGGGGTGGGGCACTATGGTGAATGAATAGCTCAACTTCAAGCCTCAATGGACTTTCAACCACTCGGATGAGAATTATGGCTCCGTTGGATGGTACTCGAGTAGACTGGATGATTCTCCGTACATTAACGGGATTAATAGGGAGAAAAAGGGGGTATCTCAAGTTTAATGGAAGAACCGGTACCAGCATTGGCATCTTGAAGTAAACCGAACTTCCGTAAAAACTCCCAACCATCGGCAATCGCTGTACTAAACCGCAATGGGCTTAACAAACCAGGTTAGCAAAAAAAAAATTGCGAATACTACTTGGCGGATTCGTATCCAGGCGAAAGGTGTCAGATGGCGCTAAGATTTCCGCAGACTTTTGAATCCGCCAAGTAGTTAATAGGGGGATTTAGCTGGTTCGGCAAAGGAGGCGCTAGGGTAAGAGAAGTGGAATGGTCGCCGAGCAGGACTTCCGGTGGACAAAGGGGATTTAGCTGGTTAGACAAGAGGGATATTAGGATAACAGGAGTGGAATAGTGCGCCAGTTATGAAAGGTTTAAGAAGAATTGTCCATTTACGTCATTTGGCTACAATCGACCAGTTATGATGTGTGAACTTTTAAAATCACCCTATTCTCAATTAGTCTCCTAACAAAACATTTCATCCTCTCTTTTTCCCTTCTACCAGTGTCAAAACTACATCCTTTTTTGCCAATTCTACTTCAATAAATAGCCTAGTTATTTAGCTTTATATTCCACTTCAGATATCCATCACAGGACAATCCATGGTTTTTTGAGAATCATTTAAAGACAAGACAGCTTCTAGGCGGGTATTTACCCCCCTAGGGGTGACCGAAAAGTCTTCGGGTATTCTCACTAAACTCTTTGCAGAGTTTTCTTGGCCTAGCGAACAATGCGCCGAACCAGCTAAATCCCCCTAATGAGATCCAGTGGGCTTAACTTAAATAGGCTATACCCTTCCTGGAAAATTCTATTCCCTCTCGGGGTGTTTCCTCTTAGATTCCGGGGGCTATGGGCCCGAGCGCCGATGGTGGATTTACTGAGTTTTTACGGTCTTGGCGCAGACAGGGAATGTCGGAAGCATGCGGATCGCCGTTGGCTTCCTTCGCAGGAACAGTTACCGACAGATAGCCGAGAGATCAACTTGTGTTCCAGTTGTACTCGAGTACGGTACTCGTACAAGACAGAATGAATATCATACAACCCCTCACCATAAAGTATTAAGAATATCCCTAAAACCATAACATGGGCAGACTGCAAGTAAAATCTGGCACACAACAAACACGACCGGCCTGGTTAATGGCCCCTTACCGGCTGGTGGGGGGGTTCTTCGGGTAGTTTTGTGTTCCACATGTTTAACTATACCCCATCGCATGACGTCACCGAAGAATAAGGACCCCGCGGCGAAACATACAAGCAGAGTAAATTTGGGCCACCGCAGAAAAGAGAAACCAAACCACAAAATTCATATATAACAAAATTTGCCATTACCATTAAATCCACCAGGACCATAAATCCAACCATTTCCAAGACCTTGGTATGATAATATCTCCTTCCCTCCATCCACTCACAAACCTCACGGGAAAGGAAAAAACGAGGGAACAAAAATAATCCGGAAAAGCAGAAAAAAAATTAAACAATATTACCCCCAGTCCCACCAACTGTTCCCCCGGGCGCGGATAGTGTCGCACCCTCATGCGTGGCGTCATTATGGTGATTATGATGCTGCGCCTTCTCGGACCGATTCCAGTGGCCGTGGTCATGGACACGACCATACTCCATGAACTCCAGTCCCAAGTGCTCGAAATCAAGATCTCTCGTCGCGAAGATTAAGGCAAGGGCAAATAGGCCCTGGGAAAAGACGTCCAGGACGCCGTAGAACACGGTCCCCGAGTCGTTTTGCATGACGTTCCCGCCTTCCGCGAGGCCCCAGGAGATGGGGTAGAGGAGCCTGGGGCGAATGGGTGAGCGAGTGGTTTAAACGAATGAGAGTGGGAGGGGAGGGAAGTAGTTTACATGAGGAATAGCGTGTAGGCCGCTAGTCCGGAAAATGCCTTATGAACGCCTGTATCTAGCCTGCTAGCGTGCCTCCTGGAGACGCCGAGCACTTGCCAGGCGATGAAGAAGTAGATTAACAAGGAAAACACGTAGTATCCCCATTTATAAGTTGAGGAGACGAGACCGCCGACAAGTAGCATCGTAGCCCAGAGCATTGTCAGACCGATTGTGCTATCGGTTATACCGCCCTTCAGCGTTAGCGAGGGATTGACAATCGGATGGGATGGTGGATCACGGACAATAGAATAGAAGCCCATCCAACACCGGATAACAGCAGCAGCGCAAAGAAGATCAAGCTGAAATTGATAAAGTATCCGATCCAGCGGACCCAGAATACCTGCCTCGTCCGGTTGGGCACCCCGTCATGTCTAAATTCGACGCGAACAGCATGTCCGCCCAGATTGCTTTGAGGGGGAAAGCCATCCTTAGCCTCCATAGGTGACACTCTGCTAAGGGGGGGTGGAAGGTTACACCAACCTAGCCATAGTATAATAGTAAATCGTAGCAACAAGCAATATCGCGACCGAAAAGTAATGAAACACGCGACGTCGAGAACTCGTCGCGTACGTCCATACAATCATCCCCAGAAGAAGGAAGGCATGAAAGGCCGTTACAGCCCACAGCCAATCCGAGCCTTAACCGCACACCGCCTTCAAGTCAGCCTCCGGGAATCTCAATCAATCAGCACAACCCTAGGGGAAAGAGAAGCACCCTACCGCGAGTTGTGATATTATTATTCGCAATCTTCGGATTGTCTCTGAAAACATCGTTGGCCCGCCCATGCAAAAACCCCGAAAACTCCTCCATTGGTAGATCAATCATGCGGTTGTAGTGAAGTTCTATACAGACCGAGTAAGAATGAATATATATTCCTTAAAAGGATGGGGAAAAGGGTACGATGGAAGACGGGGGGGCTTGCGGGATAGGGGAGCGTCTATATGTACTCTACTCATACTGTGCATCACGGTGCCAGGAAACTTTGTCGGGCATGCTGTCACTCTGGCCTCAATGGGGTATGTCATTCGACGTCACTGGGGGCACATGATATGGTGTTAGGGGTAGTCTTTGGATATTGAATACTCCGAGGGTGGGTGGTGGAAAGATATGTGGCGAATTGCAGAATTGGGTTGAGTGGACGGAGGTGTGGGTGAGGTGGTGGCAGTAGCGGGCGGTGGGGCTACCATATCGATTTGGGCATAACCGATAGTTCGTGGTTAACTTGTGTATTAAAGGTGTGGGGAACTGGATAGTGAGGAATTTAGTGCCGTGTCGGAGTGGAAGTGTGATGTGGTGAGTATCAATGCTAGGATAACACCGATTAACATTAAGACTTCCAGTCGGTAGTACCGGGAGTGGGTGGGGAACCAGTCGGGATTTGTGCTGATGGGTGAATAAAACTTTGTGGGAAGAAGCACAGGGTGGTTAAAATTTGAGATCCACTTGCTGCATCTGTCTCTGCTTCTCTCCAATACATGAATTTTGGAGATTATAAAGGGGTTCCGGAAGTTCCAAGTGCTCTCTCAAAGGCCAATTCTAACCAGTCCTAATTTTTAATTATTTATTGGCTTGGGGTATCCCGTCATTGGTGAGATGATGTGTTTGGTACCCACTCCAGATTTGTTCGCGTCCACCAAAACTTATTTTCCGTTCATACCAGTACTGTCTGCTCACTTTCCCACACGATTTGGCCCATAGCCTTCGCCCGAATACCGGTAAATTTACATGTGAACCTATTGACCCTGCAAATTGTTAGCTCCTCCGGGGTGATAACCTCGTGCTCGTGGGTTCAGGCTTTCGTTCAATAATTACCCTCATACGGGAATCATATGATACCGGCGATCTAGCACTAAATTAAGTAATAGGGAGGTTCCGTGGTTTGTGAACTTGGACTAGAACGTCGCCATGTGCAAGAGAAGGTTCCGTGGTCCAATGTGAAACCTTCTTGCTTAGCCCGTACGAAATCCTAAACCAATCAGAGTTCTTTTTTTTCACACTCCTTCCTCCCCAGGTTCACACTACTTCGCCGGTAATTCACGAACTATTCTCGCGGTTCGGGCTAAAAGACCTGGCTAGCTTGGCTAACTACGAGCATTAGGAATAGGGAAGTCAGTTGCTGTGGTAGCGAGTTTAAGTTCACGCTCACGGTTCCCCGCACAACCTCCCCAATCAGCATAACCGCAGGTATTAGCACCCACCACGAATGCACTCCTACCGGAACTGCACGAACCTTGGTTGAGTTAACCGGGAAACCCTTCACACACATTCTCAACGGCCTCACGCGGCTAGAACGCCATCAGAGACCACCACGACAGCCGGCCCCACCAGATTTCGATAGCCTAGCCCGGTGGGCACCATGCGCAGTGTCGATCCAGCAATGCATACTCCCCAAGCAGCCAAGCAGATACCGTATCAACGCAAACACAACCTCTTCACAATTGCCTATTATTAACAAATCCTCGAAAAAAACTTGAAGGTGAACGCCCTCCCTCCCTCCCTCTCTTTTTTTTTTCAATTAGAAAAGAACAATCCATCGCGGCGGCCGGGCTTGCAGCCACGAAGGGAACCCACTAGTGCTGTTTCCTCACGTCATTATGACAATAATATGGCGCTACCGGTATCGTACGTTATTTGCTGTAGGAGACTTTTTTGTTTGGCGATGGCTACTGCGGGAGAGGGTGGGATGCCTATTTGATTGGATTCTCAAGGGAAGGTGTTTTTTGTGGAGCTAAGTTAATAGTTAGTTTATGGCGGGTGCGGGGCGGGGGCGGAGTGGTCGGTAGTCTCCGAGTAACAGACAGTTGTCGGAGGACTCGCTTGCATGAGGAGGGGTGGCGGCCAAGTTCTGCTACTTGTGGCAAGTAGCTGCAAGTTACGAGGATATCCGAAGCACATTTCTTGTGATACTTATGATGGATTAGTACATGCACTATTCCGGCACTCAAGAGCTCTACTTGAGTACCGTACTAACTTTACCGCTCTGCTTGTGTTCTTTCTTATCTCTCGTCGCTGCATTGGTTCGTCTTTGCCGAGAATGCCTCCGCCAGCAGGTATTTTGCTGGAGTCCTCTCCAAATATTCGACTCCCGGAGGAATTCTTGCGGAGACGGGGTGAGTAGTATCAACGGGGGTGGAAGGGGATAATAGACCAAAAACCGAAGGCCTTTGAGCCCCAGGCCGGGGGAGCCCTTAGCGAGGCAACACGCCCAACGAGGCTTGGTAAATATTAGCGGGCAGTTTTGGTTGGTTCGTGCCGAACGTTTTGATGCCAGGCCTCGCTGGGGGAGCTGTCTCGCTGAGGCCCCCCCGGTCTATTTGGCGAGGGCTCCAGCAAAATATCGGCTAAGGACGAGTGAGTAACGCACACTTCTATCTGTAGCAAATCCTTCGCGGAAAGGTAGGTACTATAGCGCTGTCGAATGTTTGGCAGAGCCTTGTCTTGGTATCTTCGTTGCCACCGGGGTATTGCCATAGTACTTGTATGATACTCGAGTACAAATGACTCTAGATGAATGTGGTGTACGGGGACATTCAGAAATTGTAGTGTGATTGTTTTTGTGTCCAGAACTCTCCGATCCCCGGATAAAACATCGGCCCTGCATGTTTTAGTCAGCCTACTGTGCTTTCCAATCCCGCAAGCTCCTTACAGTACTGGCAGCAGTGCGGGGATAAAATTTGTGCTGAGCGCGAGGAACACCGAGAATAGTATCCTCTTCCTTGAGCCGCTAGGGCGCCCCTGGGCTGGAGTACAGTAAATGTACTAGGGGAAATCTTCGATGTATCCTTCTAAGTAAGTGGGTGGAACTGAATGGATAGAAATCTTCGAAGGTCGTTACTGGTATTTTGTCATTTGGATTTCTAAGGTGGTGAGGGAAACCGGGTGCTTCAAGAACCTGACTGCAGTGCTTTATTGTGTGATTGCTGTGCTTTTATGCAGTGTTCCGAACATGTGTGGACTTTTCCACAATAAATCCCTGTCGGAATCCCTTTTGCGAAAGCTCTGGATGTTTATTCGTTTCCCGGGAGTTATACTATGTGCTATCTACTCACTACCGGGGTAAATACTAACCAACTGTGGGTCATCTGGGTAGGGGAAATGATTAGATGAGGGAATCCTTGTGGCACGCCGCCGATGGATGTTGTATCGCATGGAGGTATGTGGGGTGGCGGTTGTGTAAGACCATGGAAGGACGTTTGAAATAGAATGATGTAATTGCAAAGGGACAGACTTCTTTCTACGAGCAGGGCGATCTTGTGTTTTTGAATTGGGCTTATAATATTTATAATAGTTAAAGCTGCCGCGAAGTGGGTTCGACCAACACTACCGCTCATGCATAACTTATAGCACAAAATATCCGTTACTTCCATCTCACGCATATTCTGCGATCAGCCGCCTAGGGGTTGGCGCATACAGGTATGATAGTTGCATGGCGGTGCATAATCCTTGTGGCTTCACAGGTGGTCCAAGGGTCCAAGGGTATCTGATCGATTGATTGGACCAGGGCTCCATCAACAAGGCCTCTGGATCACCATCGCCCCGCTTTTCTTCATCCCCAAGAAATTACTCATCGAACTCCACTGCACAAAATTACTCAAGATACCACTTTCAAGACACCAAAAAATCTAACATGTCTCAACATCACAGCAACGAGAATATCAACAACTCTTTTAACAATACCAATTCATTTAACAATGTGTGGAATAACTGCACGGTGACCAATGAGAGGTCGGAAATTTTGGCCTGGCTATCTCCACTTGAACCCCAGAGCCGGCACCACGATATTCGAGGCCGTAGGATCGACGATGTGGGAGGCTGGCTCTTACAAACTGAGGAATATCGGAATTGGTTTGGGGTTTCTCGTGGCGGTAAATCTGATTCTTCGGCCTTGTTCTGCTATGGAGGTCCAGGAGTTGGCAAGACCTATATTAGGTAAGAGAGCATACTGGGGGAAAGAAAAGCGGTGCTAATGGGCTGTGATTGCAGCTCGCTGGTGATAGATACGTTATGCAAGCAGGCCGGCGCTGCCGTTGCGTGCTTCTACTTCGACTTTGCCGCTCAGGAGGAGCAATCCCCATCTGCGATTCTGGGTTCGGTGCTGAAGCAGGTTGTGGCTGGACTGGACCGAGTTCCGGAAAGAATGGTCAAAGCTTTTCGGAGCCGAGAGAAGGTCATCGGTGGCCAGAGGCTAGCACTCGCAGAGATTGTTGAGTTCTTGCAGGATATCTCGTCATCACGATGTACATTTATATGCATTGATGCACTGGACGAGTATCCATCGGGAGATCGGGTGAGGCTTCTTGGCTCACTCAACCAAATCCTCCAGAAGTCCCCAGGCGCTCGGATATTTCTGACCGGGAGGCCACATGTCGGGGATGAGGTTGACAAGCATTTCGGTCAGAAGGCAGCAACTAGATCAGTAACACCTATCAAGAATGATATCGTCATATTCATCCGCGAGAAGCTAAAAGAGGATACGATTCCGGATGCGATGGACAAGAGTTTGGAGGAGGAAATTATTCAGAATATTCCCGAAACAGTTTCGGAAATGTAAGTCCGGAGCGGGGGCACTTTTAAAAATACCTAAAGCCCTGTACTGAAAGATATTGTATTTTAGATTCCTGCTTGCGGTTTTAAGCATCCAGACGATCCTACAAGAGCCAACCATATATCGGAGAAGACAAAGGCTGAGTAGAATTAAGAATGGTTTAGATTTTGGGGATGCGTACGGGGTAACGCTGGGAAGGATAAAGGCTCAGGGTGGGGAGAAAGCAAGAATCGAGATAGCCGTTCTATTATAGATCTCCCGTTCGAGGCGGCCTTTGAAAGCGGATGAAGTATGTCACGCCATAGCAACCCAGATAGGATCAAATGATCTCGATAGCGATGATATCCCTGCAATATCGACCCTGCTAGGCTGCTGTCAAGGACTTGTCACCATGGAAAAGGGTACTTCGACTATTAGGTTAATTCATTTTACACTTCAAGAGTATCTTTGCACACATCCGGACCTCTTTGGCAGAGGTCACTCGATGCTGGCCGAAACCTGCTTGACGTATCTCAACTTCCAGCACATCAAGGGTCTCGGAGCTGACCCACCCCCTGACCCACGAAGCACGCCCTTCCTTAAATATTGTTCATTATATTGGGGAACCCACATGCGAATGGAGCTCTCAGATCCTGCCAAAACATCTGCGCTCCGGCTCCTCGATCAGTTCGATGGTCACATATCCGCCAAATTCCTTTGGGAGTCGATCGCTGGGGAGTTGGTAGGTATGGAGTTTCCTTGGAGCCCAACTCCTGATTCCGAGGGGTTTTCCGCGCTTTACTATATCTCATACTTCGGCATCCCCGAAGTTGCAAACACTCTGATAAAGATTAACAGATGGAATGTTAACAAAAGGGATGGTGCGGGTATGACGCCACTCATGGGCTGCAAGGTATGGGCACGAAGAGGTAGCGAGACTGCTCTTGCGACAAAGACATATCCAACCTGATCAGCAGGACGCGAATGCTGGCTGAACGGCGCTCTCATGGGCTGCTGGAAATGGACATGAGGGAATAGTGAGGTTATTTCTTGAGCCGCAATTTGTCAATCGAGGGACCATAGGTCCCTGGTGGGGGAAAGCAGCGCGAGTAGTGAGTGCACTATTTGGCGGGAGATACGTCAACCCCGACTTCCCAGACACGGAATATGGCCGGACGCCGCTCTCGTGGGCTGCCGGGAATGGCCATGAGGGAGTAGCTAAGCTAATATTGGGGCGGAAAGATGTCAACCCCAATAGTTCAAGTAAATCTGGCCAAACTCCGCTCACGCTGGCCACCGAAAGTGGGCACGATAGAGTCGCGGGGCTGCTACAGGCCCAAAATCGCCAACCTATCTCGTAATTGGGTTCCCGCTTGGTTCCTTAGAGTGTCTTCTTGTGTCGTGGAAATCGTCATATATTACCAGTACCTGTGTCAGATGAATATGAGTTGAGTGCGCGGTGGCCGGGGATATTTATTTGTTTATTTGTTTTCTGTTTTTTCCCCAGCGTTTAGGTGTCAAGTCAGAAATTTTTTCGACAAGTTGACCTTTCCTCCACCCGTGGCTTTCTCACTCGTTTTTTGTTAGAATGTATTTAGGTTGCAGTAAGATGTATTACAGTTCTCGGGAAAAAAAACTCTAATAAACGATTACCTTCCACCCCACTGGAACCAGGAGGGAGAGATGAGTTGTCGTAGCATACAAGACCACCGAAAAACAAACCTTCTCTTCTCAGGTACACTGGTTGTTGATACACTTGGGATATAAGATATGGAGGAAATTGATATTTTGTACCCTGGAGGCATAGGTGGGGTGGTGGCGGCGCGAGACTGGGGAAGGTGATTTTCAATAGAACGGTGCCATTTTAGAGGATAGACTTCCTTCTAGAGCATGTTTTTTATTTTTAAATTATACTGATGATGTATCTTGATTCTTGAATGTACGATTTTCATATTCCACCATCCTTCTGTTGGGGCCCATGTCGGTAAAAAGCCTTCCGATCATTAGTCTCCCACTTCCTGATTATGAGAGCGGGGGCCACCAAAAATATCTGCCCAAGGGTTAGGGATAGATTTTCTAAGGGAAGAATTAGTCGATTGGAGGGATTCATTTGATATTCACTTGGGAGTTGGCAATCAAGAACTAGAAGAGGGAGATAATGATGAAATAATATTACTGTAAGTATCTCATGATTGGGTTCGCATTACTTTAACTTTCAAAAAGTCTACTGGTGCCAAGGGTGATCTCATTTGGCCTTCCCCAATTCATCGCCTGCTCGAATTCGGGTTAGGCTTCGTTACGGGGCCCCGTTTCCGAGGAGCGGGGACAAAATAACATAGGTTATTCTGATTAACTGGTCGAAAAAATCATCCAAATCGGACAAGAACTGACTAAGATAGAGCTCTTTGAAGTTAGACATCTTCACAGAGCTCTATCTCACTCAGTTTTGGTCCGATTTGGACGATTCTTTTTTTAATATGCAGTTAATAACCTGCTCTTGGCGCCCCGTTTGTCAGAAACGGGGCCCCGTAACGAACACTAATTCGGGTTCTGGGCTAGCGGAATGCGGATTGGATATTAATCATACTAAAATCCTCTAACGTAAATTACGGTGATCCCGCTCACTACCGGGATCCCGCTCACCCATGGCAACCAGTGAAAAATGTAACCTCAATTGGATTATCTCTATTAATAATAGAGATACAATGGTGAAAATCCAGCTACAGGTACTTTAATATATGGAGAATCAGAATATGTATTTTTAATTTCATGTAAATAAATTGTTGCTCTGCTATAGTGGCTTTAAGATCACTTATGCCAGAGAGAACTTGCACTCTTTCCCAAGGATATAAAATTCAAAACCCCCCCAAGAAAGGCATTCTAAAATAGATAGAAGGATAGTATAAGACTTATATATTCAGAGTGACCTGGTTTTGATTTACTTTACGAGCATTTCTCAAAGTATTGGTAGTTGAAAAAGTGATATGAA